>Ga0155117_131_pt1 | contig 31597 bp, 27 predicted proteins | sample RifCSPhighO2_01_FD_106085 | JGI IMG/M metagenome (GOLD analysis project Ga0155117, IMG submission 106085) | Candidatus Spechtbacteria bacterium RIFCSPHIGHO2_01_FULL_43_30
TTCCGTGCGGGTTTTACCTTTGGACCGCTTTCCGCATCTTCGATAGTGTAACCCATTTTTTCCACTTCGCTTCTGATTTTATCGGCATCTTTCCAGTTTCTTGACTTTCTTAATTGTTCCCTTTCGTTCGTAAGGGATATAATCTCGGCGGGGATGTCAGCTCGCTTTTTGGGGTCAAAAATTCCTAGTATTAAATTTGCATCGTTTAGAAAACTAGATACGGAGTATGCTTCTCCTCGCCCCATTTTTTTATCGGAGATTAAAGAATTTACATCTCGGATAAGTTCGAAAATAACAGCTAATGCCTTGGGAGTATTGAAATCATCGTCAAGTTCGGAATAAAATCTCTCCCGGTATTTTTCCGCGAATTTGCTATGCATATCATAGTAGGAGGCGCCCTCTTTTATTTTACAAATCGCAAAATAAAATTGCTCAACCGTGCTTATATTTGATTCTGCCTGTACGATAGCGGATTCCTTATAATCAATCGGACTTCTGTAATGACTGGATAATATAAGAAGTCGAAGCGCGTATTTCGAATGTTTTTTCAAAAATTCGCGGATGGTTATAAAATTTCCGAGGGACTTGGACATCCTTTCGCCGTTTACCGTGAGAAAACCGGTATGCATCCAATAGTTTACAAGAGGAGTTTTTCCGGAAACTGCCTCCATTTGCGCTATTTCAGATTCGTGATGGGGGAATATGAGGTCTCTCGCACTGCCGTGTATGTCGTATTGGGGTCCGAATTCCGTTTCGGTAATAGCCGTGTCTTCTATGTGCCATCCCGGCCGGCCGTTGCCCCAAGGAGACGGCCAGTACGGTTCTTCGGGTTTTCGAAATTTCCACAGCGCAAAATCGCCCTTGTTCCTCTTGTTTACTGATTCGTCTATTCGCGAAACGCCATCCTCGGCCTCCTCGGAAGTTCTTCCTGATAATTTTCCGTATTGCGGAAATTTGGAAATGTCATAGTAAATTCCGTCAGTTGTTTCGTACGCGTATTGTTTTTCAATCAGCCGTTCAATTTGATCAATAATCTGCGCCATATAATTCGTGGCGGGAGCGTATTTATCAACGCTGTCTATTCCAAGATTTTCCATATCATTGCGGTATTCAGTTTCAAAAGTTTTTGCCAGCTGGAAGAAATCCTGATTCAATTTTTGAGCTCTGTCTATAATCTTATCGTCTATATTTGTTATGTTCTGTATGTATTGGACTTCAAATCCCTTCAGCCACAAATATTTCGCAAACGCGTCAAAAACCACATATGTCCGGGCGTGTCCTATGTGCGAGTAATCATAAACAGTCGGCCCGCAGACAAAAATGCGTATTTTTTCTCCGGAAATAGGTCTAAACTTTTTTTTTGTCCTAGAAAGCGTGTCGTATATGGAAAATGTGTAGTACATGGGCGTAATATTTAATTTTGGGAATGCGGGGATTGGTATTTGCTACATCCATTTTCTGTATTTGAAGTAGCTAAGCATTGCGATTAGGGATGACAGCATTATTCCAAGCACAATATAGAAATGGTATGTGTTGCCTGATAAAGGCAGGTTTTCTATGTTCATCCCCCAAATGCTCGCGACGAGCGTTAACGGCAGAAATATAACGGAAAATATGGTAAGAATCCTTATGACATCGTTTGTCTTTGTGCGAAGTATTGATTCGTTAGTTTCGGCGAGCGCTTCTATTGTTTCCTTGTGATCCTGCAGTTCATTCCATAGTATTCCAAAAGTTCCGCGCAAGTCATCGAGATGCGGCTGAAGCGTTTCATCAAAAAATTTGACACCCTCTATTACTAGAGAATCTATAATTGGAAGCTGGGGGGCTATTATTCTTCTAAAATCTATTATATCCCGTTTCGCGCGCGAAATCGCAAAAACCATTTCTTTTTCGTCTCCCGCGAAAATTCGTTGTTCGACATAATTGACATGTCGTTCGATATGTTCAACCTTTTCCAAAGCGTTTTCGAGTATGCCCCGTATTATGTAGTAAATCAGGTGACCGACAGTTCCGGACATATATTTGGCTTTAACTTCATCGCTTAAATTTATTTTTTCAAATAAATTTTTAACTGGTATTATGGTTTGGTAATGGCTTGTTATTATGTGATCCTTAGTCGCTATAATATCTAGTTCTCGCGGAGATATTTCACCCTTATTTTTGTTGAAAGCGGGGTAATACAAAATCAGGAATATGTAATCGTGATGCGTTTCCACCTTAGCGCGGTGTCCGGGAGGTATCAATTCACCCAAAATAAGTTCGTGGAAATGAAAATTCTCTCGCAGGTATTTTATGTCGTCCGGTTCCGGATTTCGTATGTCAATCCATGTTATGCCGTTATTTTGAACAGTTTGTATCATTTGTTTCAATTATAAATTATATTGGGTGATTCGCATAGTTTTGCGGAATATTTGCGGTTATTTTGTGTTGCGCTTTTTATTTTTTTGTGTCAAAATAACGCGTGCCACGAACGGCATTTAGATAGCCGCGCTTATACAGCCGGAGGAAGAAATGCCAAAGCGTGGCGAAACTCGGGAATACTGAAACAAAAAGATTAGCTAAGCGGGTTTTATTCTGTTAGGTTGGGATTGGGTAAGTTTTTTGAAAATAAAATATTTTTCAAGGAGGTGAAACAAGTGCTAAATTCGGGCAAGGTGAGTGACATTGAACTCAAACTCTTAAGGTACAAAGCGTTATGCGCGCTTAGGGCGCTCCACGAAACAATTGTTGTAAATCTTGGAAAAATGCACGGAGCAGTGCTGACTGGCCTCGGCAATGAAGCCGCTCCTCTAGGCGTGCTTCTTGGCATGATAGAAAGCATGACGGTTGAAGATTTTATCCTTTCCCCAAAATGCGGGGATCAGCGGTCGCAAATGGCAATTGCCGTCGCTACGGATCTTGTTTTAGGACAAAGCGAACACGACCATTCGTATATGCTTCTTTATAACCATTTACAGCGAAAAGGGGTTGAAGACGGAAATGTTCATTGGGGATGCCTGGAACACGGCATTTGGCCGTTTTTTACATCCGATATGATGCGAGTTTCAGGCCTAATCGCGGGAGCCGCGTGGGAAGCGAGGAGGTATTTGAAGAATCCGGTCGGTCTTTATATGTTTGGCGAGGGAGCCGCTTCGCAAGGAGTTGCGCATGAGGTGCTGACATGGATTTGCGCCCAAAATTATCGCCGCAACGCAGAAGAATTAAAAAAGTACGATAAAATGCCGCTTAGCGAGCGCGCGAAAAAATTTGGCGTACTGCGCCCATTCGGCATGATTCTTGGAATGCAGGTAAATAACTGGTCTATATACACGGACACCCTTGACGAACATGGCGGCCGTTCAAAGCGCGACAGTAGCGGTAAGTCGCGGTTCGCGCTATGGGCAGAGAGCTACGGACTTCGCGGAGTAGATGTGGAGGGGGATAATCTCGAAGAAGTAATCTTGCGTACCAAAGAAGCGGTGAGTTTTGCGCGTGAAGATGTGCCTGTTTCCACTATGCTCATATTGCATATGAGAATGAGACGCACGGGCCACAACGAACATCAGATTTCCCGAAGCGACGAAGCAAGGGCGAATAGGCAGTGGGAAAAATCGAGCATACTTTTTGAGAGTGATTCCGCCCATGTGAGCGAAAGAGAAATGAAAGCGCTGTGGGATACGGAGCCGATTAAGATATATGTACGGTATCTGGCGGATTTGGATGTGGCTGGCGAATCAGTTTTGAAGGAAATCTTAGAAAATGAGCGAAAGGCGATGGATCTAAAATTTGCTCACGCGGAAACGGAGCCGCTTTGCGCATTCGAGGACAGCATATATTTGCGTAGCAGGGAACATTTTATGTTTAAGCCGCACGACTGGAAACTGCCGGAGAGGGAGCGTCCTTTAGATGAAATGCTAAGCGGCGGGACGACTACCGACCGCGCTTTGCTCAATGTAATTTCGGAATTTATGGAAGAAGACGAGGGTGTGACATATCAGGGTGAAGATGTCGGGAGCGGCGGAGTGCTTGTAGCGACACGGCGGCTTCAGCAAAAATTCGGCCCGGAAAGGGTCTTTGATTCTCCGATTGCCGAAGAGGCAATAATCGGCACTACGGCGGGCGCTTCAATAATGCGTTCAATATTAAGAATGCGGGGAGTCGTGAAAACCGCGGGAACGAAGATATGTGAGATTCAATTTATGCCGTTCAACGGCGACGCTCACGCGATTATGCGAACGCTTGCGCCTAACTGGTACCAAAAGAAAATGCCGACGGCGTTTATTGACATTGAGCATTACGGGATAGTTCATGGAGGAGGGAGCGGACATTACCATTCTGACTGCATGGAACTGCATTATGTTAATATGCCCGGAATAGCGGTTGTATGCCCGTCGGACGCTTACGACTTGGTCGGTCTGATGCGCGCGGCGCGTGAATCAGAGTGGCCGGTTGTGTTTATGTCGCCGATATGGTCATACGGAGAGCAGGAATGCGCCGCTAAAATCCCGCAGGAGAAATATTTGATACCTATAGGCAAAGCGGCTGTGAAGCGGCATGGCAAGGATATTACCGTTGTAACTTACGGGACTTCGGTGCGCGCGGCGCTTCGAGAAGCAGAATTTTTGGCTAAAGATGGAATAGACTTGGAAATAGTGGATCTTAGAAGTTTGGCCCCCTTTGATACTGATACCGTGTTTGAGTCGGCAAAGAAAACCGGGCGGGTTGTAGTAATGACGGAAGCTTCGGTGCGGATGGGTGAGTGGCTTCGCGGAAAAATTTTTTTGAATTCAAAAATCAACGATGCGCTACGGCGGTCAAGAAAGCCCATGCAAAACAAAAGTGAGGGCATTGAAGATTTCCAAAGGCGCGTAGGTGATTGGGTAAGGGTTACTGGAGATAATTTATTTTCAGTGTCAAATCTCGGCAAAAGTCCGGATATCTATGATAGATTGCCTTATATTCCGGTACTTTCAAGAGGTATCGCTCCTATTGCTTCCGGCAAAGATGCGGAATGGCAGGATTTGCCTTTTGAAGAATACGCGGATGTTGTGAAAAATGAGCGCGGCGATGAGATACCAAAAAAACATTTGCGGTCTGCGCGATTAGCGCTAATTGCGCGCGAGCTTATGAGGTATTAAAATGGCGAAAATCGAATTCGGATTTTACCCAATGCAAACTGGTCACTATGATCCGACTTTGCCGGATATAATGATTGAAATTTGGCATAAGAATGCGGGAGACAAAGTCAAAAAGGACGAACCTATTTTATCCTACGAAACGGATAAGGTCAGCGGCGATATGCTAAGTCCGGCGTCCGGCGTGATAGTTGAAATATACGCCGAATACTTTAAAAACAGTTCACTATGGGAGTCCGGGCGGGCTGAAGTTTTGCCTGATGGAAGAATTCTGTATAGGCCAGCTCTTGGAATAATTGAAACCGAACCCGATTTGGTTGGTATGGAATCCAAAAAAGCGGGGGGGGAGAAGGATCTCGAAACAAAAAAGAAGGATGAAGAGGAAACCTGGCAATCAGCGGTTTTCGTGTCAACGCCGGCGAAGAAAATGGCGTCAGAAAGCGGTATAAGCATTAACGATGTTATTGGGCATTTCCCCGATCTTAGAAGGATTCAGAAGGAAGATGTTGAAAGATTTTTGCAGTATAGAATTCCAATAGTGAAAGATGATGGCGGAAACCAAACTAGTTTAAGCGGTTTAGTTCCAATGGCTAGGAATTTACTTCAAATGTCGGGCATAGATCCAAAGAATACGGGAGGTAGTGGACCCGGAGGTCTGATAATTGCGTCCGATGCCGAAAAATCAATTGCGGCGCGCGTGTCCCAAACCGTTGACGATGCTGATGCTTCCGGAGTTTCCGGTAAAAGGAGCGAAATTCGGATTCCGGATAATGTGGCGCTTCTCAAACCTTCAAGGGAGTGGCTGACGGTAGCTCATAATCTTGAAAAGGGATCGAGGTCGGTAATCGCCGGAGGAGAGCCGCTCAATGAAAAATTCGAGGAGTATGATCTTGGGCCGCTTATTCGGTTCAAGCAGGAAGACGGTTATCTTTTTGAAAAAGCGTTTGGCGTGCGTTTGCGCCTTTGGGCTCCGGTAGCCATGGCTGTCGTGGATACCTTAAAGATGCGCGATTTCTGGATTTTCAACGGATACTGGCATATCGAGGATGAAAATGACAGGGCGCGCGACAAAGTAGCGCTGTATAAATCCGTAAATCTGGGAATGTCTTACGACAGAGGCGTAAGGGCAAACATAGATATGGAAAACGGAACTATAAGCGGCCAGCGCCTTAGAATATTGACTCTGCATTCCGCTGATAAGATGGGAGTAATACCCTTTTACGCGGAAACGGATGAATTGGTTTCTAGGGCGGATTACGACAGGCAGAATGCCGGTGGCAAATTGGAAAAGACAACAATCAGGGATTGGAGTGGGTGGACATTTATCTTTAATAATGTAGGCGCGGCGAGGCACGCGAGGGGAAATTCTCTGTTTACGCCAGGGATATCGGCGATGTTCAATATGGGTGCCGTGAGAAGCGACGGCAAGGCGAATTTTCAGATATTCTTTGACCACAGAATGATAGACGGGGTTATTTCTACGGATTTCATAGACGCAATATACGATAATCTGGTAAGGAAAATAATACCCACACTTCGTAAGATTTGTTATCAAAAGTAAAAGGCATTCCGTAAGGGGATGCCTTTTTATTTCGCTGTGTTTTCGATACGGTCAAGTTTTTGAATGGCTATTTTCGATAAAACTTTCGCGACATCAGTCAGTAATGGTTCCTTTCCGGTAATTTGTTTTATTGAAGTCATTTGTATATCAAGACCGCATGGATAAATGTAAGAAAAATAGTCAAGGTCGGTAGAAATGTTGAGGGCGAAGCCAAATTTTGTGAAGTGCTTCGTTTCAGTTCTCCCGTTTTGATATGTAAGTACATATCTTACGATCCGGAGAGCCCTCGAAGCAATCTTTCTTAACTGGTTTGTTTCTGCGCGAACCCATATTCCTTGAGCGGACATGCTTGATAAATCTTCGTGAATTTGCGGATTGGCGCTTTGGCGAAGTTCATCCGCGGTAAATCCGTTAATTCCAAATTGAGAGATTGCATCTTTCAGGATTTCATCGAATATAGCACCGATTTGCTTTGGGCCGCCAATCCCCAAATCCTCAAGGCAAAGTATAAAATAGCAAGTCAGCTGGCCGGGACCATGATAAGTGATTGAGCCCCCATGTTTTTCTGGAATTGAAAAGAAAGGAGCGGGTAAGTTTTCCGTGCTTATCCTAAAAAGGCGGTTTTTTTGCGCAAGCGTTTGCACTTTATCTTCGGGACAACAGTATAGAGGTTCGTGTTCGGCGACAAGTATAAAATTGTACTTGTCGCCACGCACTTTTCTGTCTAAATAATCATCCTGCCAGCCGAGCATATCTTCAAGGGAAACGAGATGCTTGGGTGGCTTGCCGGTTCCGCGGTAATCCCAAAAGAACTTTGCCATCCGAGCGTCTCCTTTTAGAATCTTTTTCGCAAACAAATTTTCAAAGCGCGAATTTTTTGTAGTATAACCTGATGTTATTTTCATAGCAAGTCATTAAAAAATACCGCGCAAAAAAGAATCAAAGTTTTATGCAAGCCGATCCGCGCGGGCGTGGTATTGACACAATTTTCAATATCTCTATAATTAGGAGTTATCAGTCAAATATTACAATTGATAATTTTTTGCTTCTTAGCTTTTGAACTTTTAGATTCTTTTTTGAAATTTAGAAGCTAAAAGATAAAAGCTAAAAGCCAAGGCAAATATGCTAAAGTTACGACCATTGCGTGACCATGTGATACTTGAGCCAGTAGCTCAAGAAGCAAAAACTAAAGGAGGCATCGTGCTTCCCGAAACCGCGTCCAAGGAAAGACCGGAGAAAGGCAAGGTTATGGCCGTGGGGCCGGGTCGCAGAAGCGTGAAGGGAGAAAGAATTCCGATGGAAGTGAAAAAGGGCGATGTAGTTCTTTTTTCAAAGTACGGTCCGAACGAAATTAAAGTCGACGGTAAAGAATATTTAGTTGCCAAAGAGGATGACATTTTGGCAATTTTGGCGGAATAAAATTACTAATAAGTTACGGGCAATAATCAAACAAGAAAACGAGAATCCAATGCCAAGATTCAAAGATATTGGCGATGTGACGAAGGTTGTTCGATAATTGCGTCCGGACATTATTAAAGTTATGGCAAAGCAAATTTTGTATTCTGAAGAGGCGCGGCACGCTCTCAAAAGGGGTATTGATAAATTAGCGAATGCTGTGCGAGTTACGCTTGGTCCAAAGGGAAGAAATGTTTTATTGGACAAAGGTTTTGGCGCGCCCAATATAACAAATGACGGCGTGTCGATAGCGAAAGAGATAGACCTTCCGGATAAAGTAGAGAATATGGGTGCAGAATTGATAAAAGAGGTAGCGAACAAAACAAACGATGTCGCAGGCGACGGTACAACAACGGCGACTGTTTTAACGCAGGCAATAGTTACGGAAGGGATTAAGAATGTCGCCGCTGGCGGAAATCCTCTTGCGATCAAAAGAGGCATAGACAAAGGGGTTGAGGCGGTTGTCGCGGAACTTTATAAAATTTCGGAAAAAGTTTCAGGCAAGAAAGAGGAAATCGCGCAGGTCGCCACAATTTCAGCTGAAGATGCTGGATTGGGCAATATGATTGCGGATATAATCAGCGAGGTAGGCAAAGACGGAGTTGTTACCGTGGAAGAATCGCAGACATTTGGACTTTCAAAAGAGTTTGTCGAGGGAATGCAGTTCGATAAAGGTTACATCTCTCCGTATATGATAACAAACGCGGAGCGAATGGAATCCGTGTTCGAGGACCCGTATATTCTAGTTACGGATCAAAAAATTTCGTCAATAGGCGACATTGTGCCTTTAATGGAAAAGATGGCGAAAGCGGGAAAGAAAGACCTCGTTATAATCGCGGATGAAGTGGAAGGGGAAGCACTTGCCACATTGGTAGTGAATAAACTTCGGGGAATTTTTAATACATTGGCGGTGAAAGCTCCGGGATTCGGGGATAGGAAAAAGGAAATGATGCAGGATGTAGCGACGGTTGTCGGAGCGGAATTTGTTTCCGAGGAAAGAGGTTTGAAGCTTGAAAACTTGGAAGTCGCGTCTCTTGGACAAGCGCATAGAGTGGTTTCAACAAAAGATAATACTACGATTGTTGGCGGCAAGGGCGTGAAAGCGGAGATTGATAAGCGCGTGCGCCAAATTAAAATGCAGATTGAGCAGACGGATTCGGAGTTCGATAGAGAAAAACTTCAAGAGCGATTGGCAAAATTATCCGGCGGAGTCGCTATAATTCGGGTAGGCGCGGCGACGGAAGTCGAGATGAAGCAGAAAAAAGATAAAATAGAAGATGCTTTAGCGGCTACGCGGGCGGCGGTAGAAGAAGGAATCGTGCCTGGGGGAGGAACGGCTCTTATCCGAGCGCTTTCTGCACTTGATACGGTGCGAGGATTGAATAAAGAAGAAAAGGTGGGTGTAGCCATCTTAAAGCAGGCGCTGGATGCCCCCGCAAAGCAGATAGCTGAAAATTCAGGAATGGACGGAGCGGTGGTTGTCGATAAAATAAAAGCCGGGAAGGGAAATTTTGGGTTCAACGCGGCCACTCTTGAATATGAAGATTTGCGAGCGGCAGGTATCATAGATCCTACAAAAGTAGTGCGATCGGCTCTTCAAAACGCGGCATCGGCTTCTGGTATGATTCTTACGACTGAAGTAGTTGTTGTGGAACTCCCCGAAAAGAAGGGGAAAGGGGGCGGAATGCCCGGCGGTATGCCCGGTATGGGAGGAATGGATTACTAAACATGGCTATTCCGAGGGCCAAAGTTTACTCGGCTGGTATCTCAAAACAAAATGCCCGTAATTCTTCGGGCATTTTGTTTGCCCGAGTGATGCGAATATGCTACATTGTATGCATAGGAAAAGGTCAATAAAGATTTAACTTCAATGCTAATTTTATGAACAATATAATCTTTTTAGTGGTTTTAGGTCTTTTATCCGCAAGCGCATTATTCGATTTGATCCCATGGAAATTAAATGTTCTCGCAATACCTTTGGCGATTCTCGTTTGGGCGGTTCTGATGTACAACAGTTTGGTTTCCATGCGAAACAGGGTCAAGGAGGCGTGGTCGGATATCGAGGTACAGTTAAAGCGTCGCCACAACCTTATTCCGAATTTGGTCGAAGCGGTAAAAGGATACGCGGTTCACGAAAAAGGAGTTTTTGAAAAAGTTACGGAAGCAAGAGCGGCTATTTCTGGAGCAAAAGACCAGAAAGATCTCCAGAGGGCTGAAAATATGCTAACCGGCGCTTTGAAAACCTTGTTTGCGGTATCTGAAAATTATCCCGAACTCAAGGCCTCTACAAATTTTCTTGAATTACAAAGAGAAATTCGCGATACAGAAGATAAAATAATGGCTTCGCGCAGATTCTACAACAATAATGTTATGTCTCTGAATACGCAGATCGAAACAGTGCCGACCAATTTTATAGCTAATATGTTTAAATTCAAAAAGGCGGATATGTTCGAAATAGAGCTGGAAGAGGAGCGCGGAGTTCCGGAGGTGAAGTTTTAATTATCGTAAATCTTGGGCATAAATTCGGTGTCAAGGAAAATTACGGTAGCTGAAAAAAGTAAAAATCCAAAGCGATTTTTTGGAACCCTTATTTTATAAGCTGAATTTTTTTGATATGGAAACTCTTTACTCGCACAAAGATTCTAACATTCGCAAAACTTGGTTACTGATGGCTATATTTATTTCGATCCTTATTGGAGTGGGATGGTTTTTGAGTTACTTATCGGCAAGTCCGGCAGTTCTTTATCTTTCTGTGGTAATAAGTTTACTGATGAGCGTGGGTTCATATTGGTTCTCGGATAAGCTCGTTATCGCAATGACGCACGCGAAACCTGTGACTAAAGAGGATGCCGCGGAACTTTATAGGATCGTAGAGAATTTATCCATAACTGCCGGTCTGCCGGTGCCAAAAATTTATGTTATGGATGATGCCGCGCTGAATGCGTTCGCGACGGGAAGAAATCCGGAACACGGCGTGGTAGCGGTAACTAGGGGACTTTTGAATCGGCTTGACCGGACAGAGCTCGAAGGAGTTATCGCGCATGAGCTCTCGCATATCGGGAATCGGGATATGCTGGTTTCTACTGTTATGGTGGTTTTGGCAGGAAGTATTGTGATGGTTTCCGATTTGATGACGCGTCATATGCTCTGGAGCGGCGGGTCTTCGGGAAGAAGGGATTCACGGGATGGCGGAGCTCATGGAGTAATACTTGCCATTGGCATTGCGGCAATGCTTATAGCTCCGCTTTTCGCAACGCTTATACGGCTTGCGATTTCACGAAAAAGGGAGTTTCTCGCGGATGCTTCAGGAGCCTTGCTTACGCGTTATCCTGAAGGGCTCGCAAACGCCCTTGAAAAAATTTCAAGCGACCCAAATCAGATGAGAAGCGCAAACAACGCGACAGCGCATCTTTTCTTTGAAAATCCATTTAAGGCGGATAAGCGTGGGGGTAAGACCCCGTGGCTCGCAAAAATATTTATGACTCACCCGCCCGTAGAGGAAAGGATAAAGGCCTTGCGCGGCGTGTCATAATAAATTTATGATCCTGTTTCTAAATGCGGTAGTTATACTTCTCGGATTTATCGCTTCGGTTTTCGGTAAAAAGTTTGGGTTGATTACCGGCTGGAAATCCGGCTATGTAGCGATTGTAAGCGGGATATTTTTGGCGTTTTTAATTTTTATGATTTTCAATACCGACCATGCGAAATTGTTTATCATTTTCGGAATTATGGGTATGGCTCTCGAGGCGGCTGTAGATTTTTTTTACAAAGCAATATCACGGGAGCGATTGTTCGCTTATAAGCATTTGACTATATTTGGGTATGGAAGCATATTATCGTTTCCGTTTTGGGGAGCTGCGGGTATAATGTTTTACGCAATAGGTGATTTGATAAAATAAATCCCGAATACTGCAATGCGAAATTATGCGCAATCAAGTTTGTGTTACATAATCAAGGAGAGGTCGCATAGTGGCCTAGTGCACCGCCTTGGAAGGGCGGCATACCGCAAGGTATCGTGGGTTCAAATCCCACCCTCTCCGCCAAGTTTTACATTCAGCGAAATTGAAAGAGGTTGCCTCGGCGCTTCGCGCCTCGGCATGGTATTTCCCCGCGAGAATCCAAGCATTTTTGAGGGGGAACGAAAGCGTCCGCTCGGCAATGCGGAAGTTTGCAGAGCGAAGCTCTGGCAAAATGAAATTTTGCAAACCAATCTTTTTTCATTTACCACAAAATTATCAGATTTTCGGTTTTTTATTCATCCTTGCGACATTTCGGAGAAGGTTCGACTGACATCCTAATCAAGATATCGCTCGAATCATCAAAGCGATATCAATTTGGCACGAATTGTATAAAGCTTTTACTTCGGCTTAACCCTTGCCTCCGGATTATTGCCCCCATCCATCTGTGTCACCGAGCCTTAAGCTTTACTTCCCGTTGGAAACGGAACTATGTGCTTTTAGCCCCGAACTTAATTCGACAGCATGCCAAGACGGTGAAGATGTTCCAGAAGCTCGGCGACGAGCAGAAGGATCACGACATCCTCGTCGTTCCGTGTCAATTTGGTCTCCGTCACAAGGGCCGTTCGGTTTGTCGGGCTCGCGAGGTCTTCACGGGCAACGGACTTGAATGTTGGGGCGAGAAGACGAGAATTTGACACATTTTGTTTTTTAGTTTACAATATGTTAAAAATGATATCAGCGATGGAGGTATTTTATGGCGCGATATGCGTCGGTGGTTATCGTATTTACCCCCCGTGGCATTCCGCTCGTAAGAGAGTGGGGAGAGAAAAATTTCTGGAAAATTCCCGGCGGAAAGAGCGAGAATTATGAAACGGCGGAAGAGTGCGCAGTACGAGAAGTGATGGAGGAGGTCGGGGTTGACTTGTCGCTCGAAGATCTGGCAGAAATTTTCAGAGAAAGCAATGGGGAGCATACATTTGTTGCGTTCGTTGCGCGAAAACGGAATGTTCTGGAATTTAAGAAATTTGGCGACGAAGGTGAGGAGGTTAGAATTTTTAGCCCCCAAGACATCTTATCGCTTAAAGATCTTCTTCCAAGGCATCGGCTGGTTCTATTAAAAAACCTTCAGCTATTTAGGAAATCTTCATAATCAATCTACAGCGAAAAACGCATATGCGTTTTTTTTGTTTGGTCGCTCGATAAACCTATCTTGGGAATTTTTTACGATTGTGGTATAGTATATTCGGCAATCATCACAGTATTTTAAGCGCAAAATTTATGGGATTCTTGGATATAAAATTTGCTAAAACTTCTGTGGACTTTTTATTTTTCAATTAATGGTATAATATAATTGAGCAAGATTTTCATGCATGATTGTTTCATTTTGAAAATCCTTGACCTTATTTATGTCAGAAAATTACGGCGAAGAAGTGCCGGTGAAAAAGTTGGCAAAGAACGATGGTTCAGACGGCGGTTCAGGGAGCGAAGGCAAACAGTGGCGGATTATCGATCTGGCAAACAAAGATAAAATTGGGCAGTCAAGCAGATCGGGTATGCCCCCTTCGCGAAGGCGAAAAAAGAAAGTTCCGCTTAAGCAAATTTTTAACGGCGTATTTAATTTACTGCTTATTTTTGGTCTTGGTATGGCCATTTATTTCGGCTGGGCTTTTTATAAGAATAACTACGATGGCAAAGGCATATTCAAAAATAGCGGAGATGATTCAAACAACAACGGCACGACAGCCGAGGATCCCAAAAAGGATTTGGAGGAGAGAGTTGACGAGATAAAAGAACTTATATCAAATAACGGAATGAACGGGGCTACAACTACTGAACCTGTTGCGATAAAAAAGATGCTGAAAATTTCCAGCAACCCGCTGGGGTTCTTGAATATAAGGAGCATGGCTTCAACCTCGGGCAGTATAATCGGAAAAGCGAAGCCAGAAGAAGAGTATGAATACACTTCAATGGAAAATAACTGGTACAGCATAATTTTAGATGAGGGAAGCGGCTGGGTTTCCGGCGAATACATAGAAGTTATTGATAGTCCCGTTTCCGAATTTTCGGGAGGCGAGCCGCCGGTAATTTCTGAAGGCAACGAAATTCATAAGATAAAAATAAAGGAAACGCCGACCGGCTACTTAAATGTAAGGAATTCCGCATGGGGCTCAATTATTGGAAAAGTATATCCGGGAGAGGAGTACCTTTATACCGACAGCAAAGACAACTGGTATTTTCTGACTATTTCGGATAAAAATACGGGAGAGGACAAGTCCGGATGGGTACTGGGGGATTACATTAAAAAGCTCCAGTAATTCTGAAGTAATTTTTAGCGTAATTTAATGAGGAAACTGATCAGCGAGTTGAAGATTTTGAAGGATGGAGATATAAACCAAGAGATAAACAAACGCATATCGAGTTTCGAAAAGTTGAGAATGGGCTCAAACTCTGATATTTTCAGGGAACTTTGTTTTTGTTTACTTACCGCGAATTACACAGCCGAAGGCGGTATAAGAATACAAAATAGCATCGGAGATGGCGTTTTGCATTACACCGAAAAACGCCTGGCAAGAACACTCAAAATGTTGGGTCATCGTTTTCCAAACGCGCGGGCTTCCTACATTCGAAGCGCTCAAAGATACAGGGGGGAAATAGTTGGCATCCTCGATTTATTCAGTAATGATTTGGATCTTCGCGAATGGCTCGTTAAAAACATAAAGGGTTTTGGATATAAGGAGGCAAGCCATTTTATGCGAAATATAGGTTACAAAAATGTTGCCATAATAGATTTTCATATTATTGATTTACTTAGCCGTTACGGTCTTATTTCTAGGCCTAAGACGATTACAAAATCTAAATATTTCGAAATCGAGCGCATTTTGGATTTAATAGCGAGAAAGGGAGAGATGAGTCTGGGGGAGTTGGATTTGTATTTATGGTTTATGGAAACCGGTAAAATTCTTAAATAGTTTAATTACGCGAGCTTGTATGATAGAGCAATTTCTGCTATAAATAACGCAATGCGGTTAAGCGAAATATACAATCTATCAATCCAGCTTGGAATAGATTCGGATCCAAGGGGAAGGGAAAGAGTTGAAAAATTCCTTCAAAAAAGGGGAGAGGAATACAAAATTCTTCCAGATAATGAGAAGCAATATTTTGATCATGAATCACTTTTCAATCCATATTCCGATTCCCGGATTCTTTTTGGCGACCGCGAAGCCGAAGTTAGAAGAGTTATGGCTGGAATAGATGTGGAAGGGGATGAACTCATTGTCGCAAAACAACTCGGGAACATTGATTTGGCGATAGCCCATCATCCTCGAGGGCGAGCTTTGGCAAAACTTGATGAAGTTATGGATATGCAGGCGGATGTTTTAGGTCAATACGGCGTTCCTATAAATATAGCCGAAGCATTGCTGAAAGTGCGCGTGTCCGAAGTTACAAGAGGTCTTTCCGCCGGTAATCATTATAGGCCAGTTGAATTAGCGCGGTTGCTGGGCGTGCCTTATATGTGCGCGCATACGGTTACGGATAATTTAGTTTTTCAATTTCTGAAGAGGAAAATGGAAAATGAAAAGCCGGAAACGGTTGGGGAAATTTTGGATATACTAATGACAATCGATGAATATAAAGAGGCGACAAGCAGAGGTTCTGGCCCGATTCTTTTCTCGGGAAGCAAGGAAAATCACGCTGGCGTTATTGCCGTAACGGAAATTACCGGAGGTACGGAGGGAGCGCATAACATTTATGAAAAAATGGCAAATGCCGGCATAGGAACGGTTATCGCGATGCACCAGTCGGAAAAGCACCACAAATTCGCCGAAAGAGCGCATATCAATGTCGTTGTGGCGGGGCACATGAGTTCGGATTCTATTGGACTCAATATTTTCCTTGATCAATTAGAGGAGAGGGGCGTTTCCGTTGTTCCATGTTCGGGACTGATACGGGTGAAGAGAAATTTTTCAAGACGAGACCCCCATGATTTAATTACTTAAGGGGTGCGCAGTTTTGTAATTGTTTCATGTTTTCCCGTTAGTCCGAGTTATACCGGGCCTCGAGGGAAAATATACGGCGTATTCAAAGATATTCAATGATCGAAGAAGCGTATAAGCAAGCAATAAATGTTCTCAATGAATGCGTTTCGGATATAGGTTTCAAAGCTTCGGCGCTTAATAACGGATACAGGGAAGTATGGGGACGGGACAGCATGATAACACTTATAGGCGCTATGAGCTCGGGTGAAAAAAGTTTACTACGGGCTTCTGTCGAGTCAATCAATACACTCTGCTCAAATCAAACCGAACTTGGACTCATACCAAATAATGTTGATGTGGAAAATAACGAAGCGCAATTCCGTTCCTATATGGATGGGAATATGTGGTATGTGATAGGTATATGGTATTACTACAAAAGGACCAGCGACAAAGATTTTTTGAAAAAATACAAAGATTCCGCATTTAGGACTTTAGAATGGCTTAGGCATCAAGATGTTGATAATTCGGGAATGATATCCACTCAAGAAGCGGCAAATTGGATGGATATTTTCCATGTCCGCGGGAAAGTTCTTTACGATAATATTTTGTATTCAAAAGCTCTTTTGTGCGCCTCTGAAATCGCGGAAGAATTTGGCGAACTTGAGCGCGCTAAAAAATACAAGGATTTATCCAAGCGGTGCATTGATGGAATCCAATATACTTTGTGGGTGGACGATTCTCATAGTTCGTTTTCAGATGAGGTCAAGGACTTAAAGAACAAAATAAAAAACAGCCGCCATCTTGAAGAGGAATACATACTTATATCGCAAAAATGCGCGCATATAATATGGCGCCCATATTTTCTTGCGTACAGAACTTTTCGTTACTATGGAAATTGGTTCGATACTTTGGGGAATTCTTTGGCAATAATTTTTAACATTGCGGGTAGCGAGCAGACGAAGAAGATTTTAGAGTATGCGGCTCAAGTGGAAATAGCCAGTCCATACGCGGCAAAGGCAACATACCCACCCATATATCCGGGCGATGCCGAGTGGAGAGAATATTTCTTGGTAGGCAACCTTAATCTTCCGAATCATTATCATAATGGAGGCATCTGGCCTTTTGTTGGCGGTTTTTATATAAGCGCTTTGGTGAAGGCGGGACAGCTTGGTAGCGCGGCAAATTTTCTTCAGAGTTTGGCCGAAGCGAATAAAATTGGCAGGAATTTCGATTGGGAATTTAATGAATGGTTTCACGGTAATACTGGAAAGCCAATGGGTAAAGAAAAGCAGGCATGGTCTGCGGCAATGTATGTCTATGCGTATAATTGCGTGAAATCTGGGGTAGTTGACCTTTGATTTCTATTGCGGGATTGGCGGGGCATCGCGGAATAAGCACATTTTTTATTCAGCGCGATTTGCAAATGCGAGTAATCCGGAAGTTAGTTTCTTAAATTTTAACTTAATTATTTTTCTATTTATTTCAACTTGCCTGAATCCCAAGTCGAGGAAATAAAAAGTCGTTTGGATATTTCAGAATTTATCCGCGGCTACATAAAATTGGAAAAGAGCGGAGCCAATTTTCGCGGACTTTGCCCTTTTCACCATGAAAAAACTCCATCATTTTTTGTTTCTCCGTCAAGACAGATTTGGAAATGCTTCGGCTGTTCCGTAGGCGGAGATATTTTTAGTTTTGTCGAGCAGATCGAAGGAGTTGAATTCAAGGAGGCGTTGGCTATTCTCGCGGAGCGCGCAGGAGTAGTACTTCGTTCGTTTGATCCAAGGGCTCGAAGTGAGAAAAGCCGACTTTACGACGCGATGGAAAAATCATGCCAATTTTTTGAAAAGCAAATTCTGCAAACCCATCTAGGAAATGAGGCAAAAGGATATCTTTTAGGCAGGGGGCTTACGGAAGAGTCAATCAAAAATTTCAGAGTCGGGTTTTCACCCGCCAGCCGCGATGGTTTAGTTCAATTTTTAAGATCCCTCGGGTATTCACCCACGGAAATTTTGAAAACAGGGCTATCCATACAGCCGGAGAGGAACGAATACGGCACGCAGAATTCGCAGTACGACAGATTTCGAGGTCGAATAATGTTTCCAATATGTGACATAAACGGGCAGGTTATAGGTTTCGGAGGAAGAGTTTTTTTCGCTAAGAATCAGGCCGTAGATGACAAACTTGCAAAGTACATAAATACCCCCCAAACCATGCTTTACGATAAAAGCAGAGTTCTATACGGCTTAGATAAGGCAAAATTACACATACGCGAAAAAGACAGCGTTGTGATTGTGGAGGGCTATACCGACGCGATAATGTCGCATCAAGCAGGCGCGAAAAATGTTGTAGCGGTGTCGGGTACCGCGCTTACAACTCAACAGCTCGACCTTCTCAAGCGATACTCTGATAACGCTATAACCTGTTTTGATATGGATACGGCAGGTAACAGCGCGACAGCGCGTGGAATAGATCTGGCTTTGAATAAGGGTTTTAATCTGAAAGTTATAACATTTCCCGGCGGTAAGGATCCGGCAGAAATAATACAAGCGGATAAAAGCAAATGGGATAAGGCGGTCCAATCTCCCATATCAATAAGCGATTTTTATTTCGAAACCGCTTTTCGCCGATACAGTCCCAGTACACCGGAGGGCAGAAAAGAAATCTTGGCAATGATTTTGCCGATGGTAAAAAGTTTAGCGAGCGAGATAGAGCGATCTTTGTGGGTTGAAAAGCTGGCTTCAGCGCTTCATTGCAGTGACGAAGCCGTATGGCAGGATTTGAAAAATTTTAAAAGCGAGACGCATCTGCGTCAAATCGAAAAAAATACTGCGGGAATAGCGGCGCCTGCCGCCGCTAAAAAAACAAAGCGGGAAAGATTGTTTGAGCGGTTACTCCTGTCTCTATTATATGATTTGAAATGCGTAAAAAACATAAAAAATAACGATGTTTTCATGTTCGACCCGAATATTACCACGGCAAGTATAATCTTAAAGGTAAGAGATCATTTGAAAAATGGGGAAGCGTTTGTTGATGGCGGAAATTTCGCAATAGTAAAAGATAAAAAATTCGTCCGTCTTTTAACCGCGGAGGAATCAGAAACTCTTAGTAATACAGCATTTCAGGAAGAAGTTTTTTCCACGCTTTCGGATTGCGGTGACTTCGGCGAGGAATTTCAAATGTGCCTGCAGACATTGCGAAGAGAGGATTTACGGGATAAACTTGTTAATATACAGAATGCGATGCGCCAAGATCCTAATAGTCAGGAACTTCTCAATGAATTTCAAAAAATTTCGAGTCAATTAATAAACGAATAAGAAGCTTATGGCAAAAACAATCAAGAGCACAAGAAAAGCGCGAAATTCCAAAGGCGTTTCGGCAAGAAAAGAATTAAAAGGGGCCAAAGCGAAAAAGCCCGCGAAAAAAAATGCGCGTAAAATTGGCGCGTCCGTAAAAGGGGGCGTAAAAGGCAAGAGAGAATCTAAAAAAGGCAAACCCAAGTCGTATGCGAGAGGGCATTCGCCTTTGAAAACGGAATGGGAAGAGGGATTAAAGACATTGTTAAATCGAGGTCGGCAGAGAGGATTCGTGACTTACGCCGAGATACTCAACCTTATTCCCGATGCGGAGACGGATGTCGATGGGTTGGAGCGCATATATGAAGAGTTGTCCGCGGCGAATATAAACATAAGCGAAACTAAGGAATTACTGGCCGAGCCATCCGAAGAGGAGATGAAAAAAACCGAAAAGGAGATCGATCTTAGCAATCTCCAGTTCGACTCCGTTCAGATGTATCTTCGGGAGATAGGAAGAGTATCATTTTTGACAGCAGATGAAGAAAAAGAGCTTGCGCGAAGAATAGAAATGGGAGATGAGGAGGCAAGACAAAAATTGACCCAAGCAAACCTTAGGCTGGTCGTCTCGATAGCCAAAAGATATGTCGGTAGAAGCCCTAACCTGACGCTATTGGATCTCATACAGGAAGGAAATATGGGGCTTTTCAGGGCCGTGCAAAAATTTGATTACAGGCGGGGATACAAGTTTTCCACTTACGCGACTTGGTGGATACGGCAAGCTGTAACCCGCGCGCTTGCCGATCAGGCGCGGACGATTAGAATTCCAGTACATATGGTAGAAACAATTTCAAAATATACGCAAGTGCGGAGGAGATTACTTCAGGATTTGGGGCGCGAACCTTTGGCGGAGGAAATTGCTTCGGAGATGGGTCTTGAACCCGAAAAAGTGAGGCACATACAGAAGATTTCGCAGGAAACGGTTTCGCTGGAAGCTCCAGTCGGAGAAGACGACGAGGACAGTATGCTTGGAGAATTTATCGAAGACGAAAAAGAGGTAACTCCCACAGTATCCGCGGCCCGCTCTTTGTTAAGGGGGCGTATGGACGAAATATTGGAAGATCTAGCTCCGCGGGAAAAGAAGATACTCGATATGAGATTCGGTTTGTCGGATGGCATAACGCATACATTGGAAGAAGTGGGAAAGGAATTTGGTGTAACGCGCGAGCGAATCCGTCAGATAGAAGCAAAAGCGCTTGAGAAAATCAGGAAACACCGAAGCTCAAGAAAACTCGAGGGTTACTAAACCCGTGGGTTATTGGCGATGCAATAATATTACCCTTCAAAAATTCGGGCGGACATTTTTTGTTTTGAAATTTGCGTACTGCATTATTTTGCCTCCGTTTTTTATTTGCGTGCATATATTATCTATGACAAGTAAATTCGCGAGATGACATATTAGTTTATGTTTGATATTTTTTTCGTTTTTTTCCTTACATTAGTGGTTCGGATATGGAGCACTCTTGTCGGGGGAGGAGGTTCAATCACTATACCCGCTTTGCTGTTTTTAGGGTTGCCGGCCGATCAGGCCATAGCTACAAATCGACTTTCGGCGCTTTCAAACATCGTAAGCATACTTAAATTTCATAAGCAAAAGCAGGTGGTGTGGGGGCTGGGTTTATTTTTAGCTGTGTTCGCGGGATCAGGGGCGGCGTTCGGGAGCTATCTGGTTGTTTCAGTTGACTCCGACATACTGGAAAAAGGAATAGGCGTGATACTGCTTTTATCTTTACCCATGCTTGTATTGAGCAGAAACATGGGGGTCAAGGAGAAAGCAATTAAACTTACAAAGATTAAAAATGCGGGCGGGGCAATATTGATGCTGGCGCTTGGCATTTTGGGAGGTTTTTTTTCTTCAACCGGAATTTGGTTTTCCTATGTTTATCTTATTTATTACGGCCTTACATTCATACAAACGGCGGCGACTCGAAAATTAGCTGGGCTTGCCATGGTAAGCACATCTTTGGCTATTTTTATACCCGCGGGCATTATCGACTGGACATTGGGCCTTTCCATGATGGTTGGCGGCGGCATAGGCGGGTGGGTTAGCGCTCATTACGCGCAAAAACTCGGTAATATTTGGATAAAGTATCTTTTTTCAATTATGGTATTTGCAAGCGCTGTGAAAATACTGATTTTTTGAGGTAATTCTTCAATGCAAATAGGAATTATTCGCGTAAAATAGATTATTTCGTAGTATTTTAGCGTTTGGATTTTTGGTATTGACAAATGCGTCAAATTTTTCTATAAGTTATAATTGTTCACTAGAACAAAATATTACCGCTAGGGAGGTATAGTTTGTTGGATCAGAGCAAATTCGAGGGGTGCGTATTGGGCGCGGCGGTTGGGGATGCCTTAGGCATGCCTGTGGAGATGATGAATGGCTGTGAAATTGAGTCGAGATTCGGAAGGATAACCGAATTCATCTCTCCCGACAGAAATCCGAATATGAGGTTTTCTTCGCGAAGATTACAAGCGGGGTCATGGACGGACGACACGCAGAGAACATTCGCGAATGTATTTGCCCTTATAGAATCAGATGGTAGGTTTGACATGGATCTTTTCGCGAGCAATTTCTTATTTATGTATAATTCCCGTGAAAATAGGGGGTGGGGAAGGTCGACTAGAAATTCCGGAGCGCGACTTATCAAGGGGGAACACTGGTCAATATCGGGTGAAAAGAATGGCTGTGGCAATGGAGTGATCATAGGCATTTCTCCGTTCGGCCTTTTACACAGCGTAGTAGGCGGCAATGTGGACGAATTTATAAAGAATTGCATCACTTACGCGCGCATGACGCATTTAGGTACTCCGGCAATTGTTGCGGGAGCGGTGCATGGAATTTCGATAGCATCGCTTGTGCGTCAAAGGAGTCCTGATTTTAATACGGAATTTTTCCTAAATGATCTATTGGATGCGGCAATCCATATTGAAAATGATTTTTCGTTGGAAAAATGGGATGATAAAATTTCCGATCAAGTGAGAGCAATTAGAAATTTTATGACAGAAGGACGATTCGACGCGGCAAGCCCGTATGATGTCGCGTCATGGTTTGGCGGAGGTACTTCATACTCGCCAAATTCGTTTGGCGTGTCCTATTCGCTATTCGTTCGAAAACCGAATTCGTTTGATTGTGTATTTGACGCAGTAAACGCTGGCGGAGATTCGGATTCAAACGCAAGCATCGTGGGATCGCTCGTCGGCGCATTGAACGGCGTTTCAGTTATACCCCAAAATCTTTGTGATGGCGTAGAGGGAAGCAATTCTCTGCGCTCAGCCGCGGTCCTATTATTCGACCGTTTGTGCCAGACAAGAATTAACTGCTAATGGATAGCACATAGCGCTATCCATTGAATGCCTCACTTCAAATGAGGCATTTTTATTTGTTTAGAAATTTTTTGTGATATATAATATTGTAAAAGTATGCGCGTAAACCCTAAAAAATTCGCAGTATTTGATATTGACGGAACCATTTTTCGTTCAAACCTTTTAGTTGAGCTTACTAGAGAGTTAATTGAGGACGGCATATTTCCGATAACAGTAGAGCGAGTTTACATTGAAGAGCTTCAGCGTTGGATGGACCGCCGCGGCTCTTACGGCGAGTACATAAATAAAGTTGTGGAGGCATACAGATCCAATATTAGAGGGGTTTTCCTGGACGATGTGCTTGAGGTTTCAGAAAGAATGATGATTTTCCACAAAAATCATGTTTATCGCTACACGCGCGATTTAATCAAGAAATTAAAAAATAACTATTTTTTGCTCGCCATTTCACATTCTCCGTATCATATCGTTGAGCCATTTTGCCGCGAATGGGGATTTCAAAAAGTTTACGCGCAAATTTATGAGCTGGATAATGCCGGTAAATTTACGGGAGTTATAGAGTATGAAGATTTGATAACGCGTAAGGGAAAGGTGCTTGAAAGGGCGATAGAGAAGGAAAAGCTTACTCTAGCCGGATCAATTGGAGTGGGCGATACGGATTCGGATATCCCAATGCTTAGGATGGTATCAAGGGCGATCGCGTTTAATCCCAACAAAAAGCTATATCAAGCCGCAAGAAAAAACAGATGGGAAATAATCGTAGAGAGAAAAGATATGGTATATCGCATTTAAGTATGCTAGTTTAGTAATATGATTGACCTAAAATTATTACGGGAAAAGCCGGAAATTTTTAAGAAAGCGGCAAGGAATAAGAATTTCGAAATAGATATCGATAAAATTTTAGATTTGGACAGAAAGAGAAGAGATGCCGCGCGGGCCGTGGATAATCTAAGGGCGGAGCAGAACAGCGCTTCAGAGATTATAGCGGGCGAAAAAGACAAAGACGAAAAGAAGGATATTATAGGGAAGATGAGGAATCTTAAAGCCGATCTTGAAAAATCCGAGGAATCTTTGAAAAATATTGATGCGGAATTGTCAAGTTTGTTGATGCAAATTCCAAATGTGCCGTTCGACAATGTTCCGGTGGGAAAAAACGATAAGGACAATGTTGTATTGCGCGAGGTAGGCAAAAAACAAATTTTTGCCTTTGAACCCAAAGATTATATGAAAATCGCAAAACAGCGCGGTTGGATTGATGTGGAGAGAGCTTCAAAAGTGTCTGGAAGCAGATTTGGGTACATAAAAGGAGAGCTTGCGCTTCTTGAATTCGCGATAATCCGATATGTTTTTGATTTTTTGATGAACAGCGAGCGACTTAATAAAGTCATACAATCCGCGGCGTGCGATGTTAGAGATACCGCATTTATGCCCGTACTTCCGCCGGTTGTCGTAAAACCAGAATATATGGACGCAATGGGCTTTCTTACGGGAGATATCGCGGAGGATATGTATTTTCTTGAAAAGGATAACTTGTATCTTGTAGGCACATCGGAGCAGTCAATCGGACCAATGCATTCCGGGGAAACATTCAATGATTCCAATTTACCCTTAAGATATGTGGGCTTTTCGACTTGTTTTAGAAGGGAAGCCGGGTCATACGGCAAGGACACTAAGGGAATTTTGAGAGTTCATCAATTCGACAAGATAGAGATGATTTCATTTTGTCATCCAGAGAAATCGCGCGATGAACATAGATTTTTACTTGCGTTAAACGAAGCAATGATGAATGAATTCGAACTACCATACAGAGTTGTGCATATATCAACAGGCGATATGGGACTTTCAAAGGCGGAGCAATTCGATATAGAAACATGGATACCCTCCGAAAATACTTATCGCGAGACGCATTCCGCGTCAAATATCACGGATTTTCAGGCGCGCCGGTTGAACATCAAACACAAGGGTAATGATAAGTCCGGTTATGTGCATATGCTTAACGCGACCGCGTTTGCGATCGGGCGAATACTGATAGCGATAATAGAAAATTTTCAGACAGAAGATGCTAAGGTTAAAATACCAAAGGAACTCCAAAGTTATCTGGGGAGGGTCGAAATACCGAGCCAGAAATAAGGGAGCGAATTCCAGAAAATTTCGAATCGGGCGAAGATGGCTTTTAGCGGCAGTCGCCCTTGTTTTTTTTATGGTATCTCTAAGCTTATTAGGCGCATACCTTTTGCTTTCTAGCAAATTCGAGTTGAAAAATATAAATGTACGCGGGGTTCAAAATATAAAAAGCGAAGATGTATCTAGCGAAATCAACAAGATTTTGTCGCAAAAAAAGCTGAAATTCGTAAGCGCCGCCAATTACTTTGTTTTTCAGACAGATGTCATTTCTTCGAATCTAAGAAAAGCATTTCCAAGAATCGGCCAAGTCAAAATCGAAAAGGTTATTCCGAATAAATTAGTTATTGAAATAAAAGAAAGAGTCGCGGCTGGTATATGGTGTGATGGTTTACGGGAAGAATCCGGATATCCCGGAATATTTTCAGTAGCAGGTTGTTTTTACATAGATAATTCGGGAATAATTTTTGATACTGCTCCCAAAAGTACGGGTTCGATAGTTTTTTCTATAATAGATTTCAGGGAGGTTTTGTTTGAAATCGGGGATGCGCCGTTTGAGCCGGATTACATATCTAAGTTTGCTAATGTAAATAAAATAGTGTCGCAGAATTTTCCATTCGGAATAAAGGAATTTTCACTAAGCGAATCCGGGGAATTTGAAATATTGACGACTGAAGGTTGGACGATTTTATTGGGGGAAAAAATAGATGAGAGATACCAGCTTTCAAATCTTAAGTATATTCTTGAAGATGAAATAGCTAGCCGGCGAAAAAATCTGGAATATGTTGATTTGCGACTCGGCAACAAAGTTTATTATAAGATGCGCGATTAGTGTTCGATATTATACACAAATATTGAATGGCCAATTTTTTTAACGGGTTCGTATTTATCAAGCCATTTATAAGAAAAACCGGCATAAGCGCGGGAAGTTTGGTAATATGTGGCCGATACTGCGATCCAGCCGGTCGTTTCGCCGTTATTAGAATTCCATAAAATAGCCTTATCGCCAAGATAATATTTGACATTTCCTCCGCCAAAATAATCAACTTTGATTTGATTTATATTGTTTTCCTCGACGAATTGCGCCAGCCGCTTCAAATCCTGACCCCAGTCCAAATTCGAATCTACGACATATTTGTAGGCATTATCTGATCCGCCGGAAAAAATGTTGAAATATGAAAGGTAATGGGGGTATGCCATTACAAAAGTTGCCGCGTTCATCATCACCAAAGATGCTATGAGAAAAGTTTTGCCGGTTGTGGAAAAAACGGATGTCGGCAGGTTTTCCAAAAGCAGTATCGGAGTTTTAGCTTCCGCAATTCTAGCGGAATTTAGCCATCTTTTTAATTGTCCGGCTATGAGTATATAAATAAATGGGAATGATGGAAGTATATGGCGTATGCCTATATTCAAGTTCGTATTTATACTGATAACCCAGTAGAAAGACACAAATAATAGCATTGCCAATTCATCGAAGTTATTTTTTGTAAAATCATGCAAGGAATTCCTGTTTCGTAAATTTGTCAAAATGCTTTTTAGAAATAGAATTGCGGATAAAGCGATAAATACCAGAACGGCGGCCGGGACTTTCAGGATGAAAACAACCGGAAAATAGTAGAACCATGACTGCGCGGATGTTTCTCCAAGAAAATAAGCTGTGCTTCCGCCTTGAACTCTAAGAAAAACCATCGAAGCGCCAAGGACATATTGAGCAAGGCCGCGAAGCAAGGGCTTATCAGCCATCCACACCAATGTCTCTTTGAGCGTAAATAATTTTTCGTCGCTAAGAATATGGGAAATATCTTCAATTTGTTTCTCAATCGGGTAGTTGATTATATGAAAATGATAAACAACGGTTATTATGGCAAGGGATATGAGAAAAATTTTGCAAAAGCGTAAAATCCAGGCAAAAAGATCGCTAATCACTGGCCTGCTTAAAACATTCACGGTTCTATTGGCTGTGATGATCCATAAAATTGTGATAAGCGGCAAAAATATAAAAAGAAAGAGCAATGAAAATTTTGTCAGTTGAGCTATCGCAAACACAACCCCAAAAATTATGAGATTTTTGTTGGTTGGGCTTTTCAAGAGTTTTATATAAAAGTATATCGCGGACAAAAACGCAAACGCGGCCGGCGTGTCAGTGGTAATGAGTCGTCCATGCGCCATTATATCCGGAGAAAACACAAATAAGGAGAGACAAAAAAGACCCCATTTATCGCCAAAAAGTTTGCTTGACCACCTAAAGACAAACCAGCCAAAAAGAAGCATTAGCAAAATCGGGCCTGTTCGTCCCCAAAATATTATTTCGTCGGCGTTGTTTCCGGAATTATACAAAAATTCGGGCGCAAGATTCCATTGCGCGTTTACCATTTGCGTCCATGCAATATTTTGGTACGGAAAATTCAAATCCATAAACAGCAATGGAAACGCCGCGATGTCTTTTAGCAAAGGGGGATGCTCCGGATTTAATCTTAAATCCTGCAATTTTAGATAGGCGTATCCCGATGTAATGTGCGGCGCTTCATCGGTTGTCGCCGAGTCGTTTTTAATAGAATTTATGGCGATAAATCCCATTAAACCCAGCAGTAAAAGTGCGATAGTTGAGGTATTTTTCATAAGAATCTTATTTGGTTCACAATAACATGATAAAAGAAATGAAGAAACGAAGAAATTATTTTTTCGCGTGCAATATGTGCGGGGTTGGACCCTACACATATCAACGGGACGCGAGAAAGGCAAATTTTCTTGCCTTTTTAGCAATAAAGCTATAATATATTTTGAAGGTTTTAGAATTAAGAGTTTATACCAATATGATCAAAGTTACAATTTCAGCACTTTTAGTGGTAGTATTTTTGGGCGGAGCATTTTTTTATTTTAATCGCGAAGCAGAAGCCCCCAACGAAGATGAGAACAACGAAAATACTTCAAAATCCGATGAGAATGTATCCGATAACGCAGAAATATCGGAGCAGGATAGCAAAATCTTGGCAATATTAAAGACAGCGAAAGGCGATATTGAACTTGAATTATATCCTGAAATTGCCCCCAAAACAGTTGAAAATTTCGTAAAGTTATCCAAAAACAACTTTTATAACGGTATAAAATTTCACAGGGTTATAGCCGGATTCGTGATACAGGGCGGAGACCCATTATCCAAAACTGATGATCCAATGGTCGGAACAGGCGGACCCGGATATGTGTTTGAAGACGAAATAAATCCGAGATCGCTCGGTCTTTCGGATTTGGAAATTTCAAATCTTGAATCTGAAGGTTATGAATACAATTATGATCTCGAGTCCTTACCTATAAAAGTAGGGGCTTTGGCAATGGCAAATTCAGGCCCGAACACAAACGGAAGCCAGTTCTTTCTAGTTACGGAAAAAGACCAGCCGCATTTGAACGGCAAACACACGGTTTTTGGAAGGGTTGTAACGGGCATGGATGTTGTTTTGAAGATTGAGCAGGGAGACGCGATACAAAGTATCACATTCTTGGACGCAAAATAAAATATGGAGGTGAGGAAATGCGCGTATTGGTTATAGGTTCGGGAGCACGCGAGCACGCCATCGTATTTGCGTGCACGAGAAGCGAGCGGGTTGACAGAGTTTATTATTGCGGACTTGAAAACGGCGGAATCTCGATGATAGCAAGGCATATAGATATTTCGCCCGATGATTTTGAGGGATTGTCGAGGTTCGCCAATGAAAAAATCGGGAAAGACGGCTTGACCATAGTGGGTCCGGAAGCGCCTTTAGCGAGAGGCATAGTGGATCGTTTTACGAATGATGGGTTGGTCATACTTGGGCCTTCGGAGCTTGGCGCTGGAATGGAAAGAAGCAAATATTTTTGCCATCTGCTTCTTGGAAAATATGGCATTCAAACCGCGCCATTTCGCGCGTTCATATCGCGAACCGGAGCTAAAGAATACATAAAGGAGCGTTACTTTCTAAACGGTAACGGAAATCGTTGCGTGATAAAGGCGGACGAATTAATGGCGGGCAAGGGCGTTTTAGTGCCTAATAATCTGGAGGAAGCGTTAAAAGCCGTTGATCATCTGTTTTCGATTTGCAAAGACAAGCTGATTCTCGTAGAAGATTACATAGCCGGAAACGAATATTCTTTCACCGCTATTACGGATGGGAAACGGATGATACCTTTTGCGGCGGTGCGAGATTACAAACGGCAATTCGATGGCGATGTTGGGCCAAATACCGGAGGGCAAGGATGTTTCGGACCTGTTTTGAATTTCGCGGATCCGACCTTTGTAAAAATGGCAAGTATTGCTGAAAGGGTTATTTTCGCGCTTGGGTCGGAGAGGATTCAGTATCGCGGCTTTTTGTATTTAGGTTTTATGGTCGATAAAGAAGGCGAGCCGATTATTCTTGAGATAAATGTAAGATTAGGCGACCCTGAAGCGCAAGTCATTTTGAATCTTATGGATTCAGATCCCGTTGAACTTTTTGCCGCCGCGGCTAAGGGCGATTTGAAAGATATGAGGGTCAGGTGGAAAAACGAATCGTGCGTGTGCGTTGTAATTAGTTCCTCTCGGGCGGGATACAAAATTTATGGACTTGAGGAGGCATCGAAGGAAGGCGCTTTGGTATTTCACGCTAGAACAAAACGCGACGAAAGTGCGAATTTTCATACAAACGGAGAGGGCCGCACCTTATCAGTAGTCGCTAGCGGGAAAAGCATAGAGGATGCCAGAAGTATAGCTTATAATGGCGCTCGGCATATATCATTTTGGCGCAAAAACCCGAGTAAAGGAAAGCAGTATTACAGAAAAGATATCGCGTTTTTAGACAAGTAATTCAACAACAAAAAGCGGAAATATTCCGCTTTTTATGTATCGTCGTTCGCCCGATAACTTTTTACTGCTAATATCGCGTTTAATATCTGCGAAAATTAAAGGAGGATAACAGCTCTGTTATCGGTAAATTCAAGAATTCCTCCGGAACATTCAAAGTATTTACGCTCTGATTCTTCGGAGTGTTCAATTCTATCAACACCTTTTTGAGATAAAGCAGAAGGGATTACGGCGCTTATTGATCCATTTTTAAGAGGAGTTATAATAGGCAAGTGATTTGGAAGTATCGTAAGTTGACCTTGCTTTGCGGGTATGGTTAGAGATTTCACATCGCCTTCAAAAATAGTTTGTTGGAGATTTAAGATTAATAAGTGAAACATATTGGATGAGTTGTTCAAAATACGCGATAACCCGCCAGACCATCAGCCGATAATTTCGGAAATTTCGCCTTTCATATAGAACGCGTCCTCCGAAATATCGTCGTATTTTCCCTGTATTATTTCTCCAAAACTTTTTACAGTTTCGGACCTGGACACATATTTTCCCGGCTTTCCCGTGAATGCTTCCGCTACGAAGAACGGCTGTGATAGAAATTTCTGGATTTTTCTGGCTCTATATACTGTGATTTTGTCTTCCTCGGACAATTCTTCCATTCCGAGTATTGCTATTATATCCTGCAAATCTTTGTACCGCTGGAGTATCTTCTGAACCTCTCTTGCTATTTGGTAGTGTTCGTTTCCTATAATTTGCGGATCGAGAACTGTAGATGATGAATCAAGCGGATCAACTGCGGGATAAATACCGAGTTCAGTAAGTCGTCGGGAAAGGACAATGGTTGAGTCAAGATGAGAAAAAGTGGTAGCCGGAGCGGGATCGGTTAAGTCGTCAGCTGGAACATATACCGCCTGCACGGAGGTTACAGAACCGGTTTTTGTGGAAGTGATTCTTTCCTGGAGTTCTCCCATTTCAGTAGCTAGTGTGGGCTGGTATCCAACCGCGGAAGGCATTCTGCCCAGAAGCGCGGATACCTCGGAACCAGCTTGAGTAAATCTGAATATATTATCTATAAATAAAAGGACATCCTTTCCGCTTTTATCGCGGAAATCTTCAGCTATACTAAGCGCCGAAAGCGCAACGCGCTGACGGACTCCGGGGACTTCATTCATCTGGCCGAATACCATGCTTGTTTTCGGTAAAACCCCGGATTCTTTCATTTCTTCATAAAGGTCATTGCCTTCGCGGGTTCTTTCTCCGACGCCCGCGAATACCGAATATCCTCCGTGTTCTTGCGCGATATTTCGGATAAGTTCTTGTATTAAAACGGTTTTTCCAACGCCCGCGCCTCCGAATAGGCCTACTTTCCCCCCTTTTGTTATTGGAGCTATGAGATCAATAACCTTGATCCCAGTTTCCAAAATTTCAGTTTCAGTTGATTGCTCATTAAATGAAGGCGGTTCGCGATGAATGGGGGAGTATTTATCGGCCTTTACTTCTCCCTTGCCGTCAATAGGTTCGCCGACAACATTAAACATTCTTCCCAGAACTTTTTCGCCGACAGGCATTTCAATCGGCTTTCCCAAGGCGGACACTTCCGTGCCTCTCTTTAGACCATCAGTAGGACCCATGGCAACCGCTCTTACGCGAGAAGAACCTAAGTGCTGGGCAACTTCTAAAACCAACCGTCTTCCGCCTTGTTTGATTTCCAACGCCTCATTTATTGACGGTAATTGTTTGCCATCGCTCGCCGATTCAAATTCGACATCAACGACCGGCCCTATTATTTGTGTAATTTTTCCCATAGTTTTTAGGCTGAAATTTATAAATGAATTTATCTTAATGCTTCAGAGCCCGCAGTTATCTCTGCTAACTCCTTTGTAATATTTGCCTGCCTTGCCTTATTGTAAGAAAGCGTTAGTTCTTTTAATA
>Ga0155117_127_pt1 | contig 31364 bp, 24 predicted proteins | sample RifCSPhighO2_01_FD_106085 | JGI IMG/M metagenome (GOLD analysis project Ga0155117, IMG submission 106085) | Candidatus Spechtbacteria bacterium RIFCSPHIGHO2_01_FULL_43_30
TTGATTTACGACTTGTAGCTTATCGGGTGGAAAAACAAGCTGGGCATCAATTGCATTTACGGATTTTCCTTTAGTATCCAGAACTATTCGGACATCGAAAGTATTATCAACCGTAAAAGCTCCGGAGGTCGGACCTACAGATAATACGGCCGCTTCGGAAAATGCGGGTATCATTAAAAAACTGAAAAGCAAAGTGGAAATCGCAATTTTGTATTTTCTATTTTTTTCTGCTTTTTTTCGCATATATCGCTATAGCTGAAGCGCACACTAATAATACGGAAAAAATAAATACAGGTATCGCGGTTTTTGAAATGCGATTTTGAGTTTTGCTTTCTAATTCATTATTTAACCGAATTTCCGATATCGCTTCGTTTCCGCGTTTATCTACTGCCCGTACCCGAATTATACCATTCAGTTCTTGATTATCCAAAAGATACGGGCTTGCCGCGTTTTTTGTTTCGGAAACTTTGCCGTCGAAGTACTCAAAAACTTCGTAATGATCTATGCCGGTTTGCTTATCGACAGTAGAAAATGAAATAAAGTATTTCCCTCCAAAAATATCTTTATGCTTTGAAACAGAAACTATGAACGGTTCGGGACTCGTCGAATCGAGCATAATTTCATCGTGCCATTCATCCTCAACTTTAGATAACAGTTTTGGAATAATGACCACATTCGCGCTTTCGAACTCAACATTTGCCAAAGTGCCGACTCCGTCATTTAGCAGAATTTTTGAGGATTCACTAAATCGAATAGTACCCAAAAGCGCGTCAGCGTTAGCCGTGTCGCTTTGAATCGAGGAAGTTTTTGTGAAAAAAATCATCTTCGCGACAAATCCGTCAGAACCCTGATATCCCGCGGGAACTCCGGCTATGAAATGTATAAATCCGTTTTTTACCTCTGGATTTTCGATCCACAGAGAAAGTACGGAATTTCCATTGCTGAAATCTGCCAACTCTAATATATCTTGAGGGTATTCAATATAAATTTCCGCGGTATTTATAAATTCTCCTTCGGTGTTCAGGCGAATTTCCTGTATGAATGTGTCACCGAGATTTTGGCTGGATTGGTTTGGTTTAAAATATAAAACTGCCGCCCTTGCGTTCGCGGGCGCTAGAAGTATTAAAACAATTACCAATAAAAAGATTTTATGTTTCAAGTTTTATGTCTCATGACGCTATCCCGTCCACCAATATATTAAAATTGAAAAGTCAAAAATATTTGTTATGCCGTCATTGTTAAAATCCGTTAATGGATTTGATGTTTTCCAATAATAAAACATTATGGATAAATCCGTAAGATTCACAAACGAATCGCCGTTAATGTCCCTGTAAAAATCATAAGGCGGTTTTATGTCCTTGTCTTTTTCTTCCTCTTCGGGAGCTATTTCGGGATTTTCCTTATCCGCCGTCATCTCTTTATCGGTGAGAATTCTAAAACTTATAATTTGAGAATATGTGCTTATCAGTAAATCTTCTGATTCTGCCTTGACTCTTATTTGGTAAATTCCCGCGCCGAGAAGATGCGTGAATATGTCGTATTCGTATATGCCGCCGGAATTCGCACGCACGCTTTGGGTCATTTTTTTGTTGTTATTCTGAATTTCAATTGTTACCCTGCTTGAAGGCGCGCTACTCCCGCGTAAAGTCACTACATCATAGGAGCTTGCCTTTCCCTTATTGACCATAAGCGTGGGCGGGAGTAAAATCCCTCCGATCGTTGTCAATGTGTACGGGCTTATTGATGTCGTAAAATTAAAAGTCAATGAACGGGCGGAAAAAATATCTAACGCAAAAAAGCCGAATGTAAATGTTCCGCCGTCCGTATCTTCGAGTTCGAAACGAAAACCACCGAAACTATCAGCTGTAACTTCACTTTTATGCGCGCCGTCAACAAGAAGAGTAACGCGACTCGCGGGGTATGCTTTTCCTATCGCGATTACAGTCGTTTTACCTGCCGGAGGCGGTATGTAAATGCCGGATCCCCCGCCTTCGCCTATGCACGAAGCACTACATCCATCACCGGAGAGTCCGTTGCCGTCATCGCACTGTTCGCCCGTTTCAACGGTTCCGTTTCCGCAAATAGGGCCTTCAAGCTGGCACGATGAACTGCATCCGTCGCCTGATACGGTTCCACCATCATCGCACTGCTCATTGCCGTCAACGGCGTTATCTCCGCAAATTGTTACGGTTACCGAAGTTGTGACTACTTCTGCGTTTGTTTGGTTTGCAAAAAATAGAGAGCCCGCAACGAGGCACAAAGAAATACCTAAGGATATTAAAAAAAGAATCGAGTATGACTTCACCGTTAAAAAATTAAACTTAATGAGAGGGCGCTATGCGCCTATGGTTTTTCGGCGTTTTCCGCGCCGCTTGGGTTCATTGATTTGAGATTTTTGAACAGCGCGCCTTTTTCGCGAACTTGCCGTGATTGCGATTGGCCGAAATCCCATAGTCGGGAGTGGATCCCTGATTTTTGCGCTTTCGGGAAGAATTTTTGAAACTTTTTGTCTTGAAATTTTTCGCTTGTTATTTTTTGCCGCGCTCCGCGATTTTCGTTTGACCTCTATACCTAAAATGCGGAGTAGTTTTGCGAAAAGATTGAATTTGACGACTGAAAGCACGGAAAGCAACCCTCCCAGTCCGCTTCCCCACCAAACTATGCTCATACCAAGAAAGCGCGGCCAGTGCGCGAGAGTGCCCTTCTCAACGATATTGAACCGTTCTTTATCTCGCGCGATAACTTCTTCCCCCTTATATATTTCAAAGTCCGCAAAATAATCTCCTAAAGAAAGCGTAGTCGGCATAGTGGCTCTTATCATACCCGTAGCAAATGATTCTATCCATTCCGTTGTTTCAGCATCGCCTTCCTGGAGGATTTGCTCATGCCATTTATCGTATATTCGCAAACTAATCCTCGTAGGTCTAACTTTTATATTTCCAAGGTTTTCCAACCGTACACCCATAGTTATGGGCATCGACTCTTCTATATCGTCTATGCTCACTCCCCTTATATTGAAGTCGGAATATTCATCGCTTGTTACGGTAAGCGTAATTTCGGCTAGAGAACCAAGTTGTATGGCGATATTCGAATTATTGTCGGCTCCGACAGAAGTCGCGACAAACCGTATTTTACCCGTATATGTTTCGTATCCGGCATCTCGCGGCACATCAACGGTTACTCGAACTGGAAATTGCTGGGTTCCGGCGGGGATTATAAACGCATTTCCGGGCTTAAAATTTATCCAACTTGCGATTTGCTCCGCGCTCTCGATGGTAGCCGTTACTTGAACGGAGCTTTCCGGCTTTCCTTGAACTAAAAAAATATCCTGCTCGTAATGCGATCCGGGAGACAAGTGCGTATTTTTTAGCCACGGAGGGCTGATGCCAAAACCAGCGTCAGCATATGCGCCAATGCTAAAAACAACTATTGAGGATAGAAAAAATAACGATGCTTTAATTTTTACCCTGTAAAGCGTAAAGTGTAATTCCTGCAACATGAAATCTCAAATATAACACGCTATGCGCGTAAAACGGTTAGCCTACGATATGCGTGTTATGTTTCTGGTTCACGAATAGGGACACTGCATTATATCGCCATAAACAAGCTATACGCAATGCCCCTTTCGTTTACATCACAGCTTTTACTAGTTGCACAAAGTTTCGTTTGTATCCGCAGTCGTGTTTGAGTTTGTCTTGGAAGTTATTGTAGTCGTTCCGTTATATGTAGTCGCGGCTTGACCAGATGGTATTCCTATTTTCCAATAAACATCGTCTGCTTCATCGGATGTGTTTCCAACATGAGTCGTAGGAGTAACTGAAGCGAGATTCAAGTTTCTTGCGGTTGACGAAGAAAGTTCAATCTCTTGCGAGTAACTGTCGCCGGAATCTTCATACTTAACAAGCGTACTTGTCGTGTATTGCTGTTGACACGCGCGAAGAGTACTTGAACTGCAAGCCGCGTTATCGCACATATCATTCGTTGCTTGCACCGTAATATCCACCGCTTCATTACCAGTAGTAGTTACTTGCATAGTTACAGCGCTTGAAGTCGCGGTAGTAGCCGCGGCAGAAAGTGTTCCGTAGCCAAGCGATGCGGTAGCTGTCAAAGCTTGAAGAGTATTTACTTCCTCCGTATCTGTACCTGTGCCATAATCCTCTCCATCGGTCATTGAAAGAAACCCTGTCCACGACGCCGTGTCGTCATCCGTGCGAGTTGCCAAAAACCAAAGCCCGGTTGTGCATGTTACCGCTCTGTCATTCCCGCTTACGGAGCCGAGTGTGCATTTACTGGATGCGATAGTATAGCAGTTAACATCGCTTGCACTGCATGCCTCATTGCCAGCAACGCCCGTAAGATATACGGTAGCGGTCGCGCTTGATATATCTCCGCCGCCATTGGTATCCGTTCCAGTTCCAACAACAACAACTGCCGTGGTAGTATTTTCCGTAAGAACTATCGGCGTTGAGTTTGTGCTCATTTTTAAGGTAGTACCCGATACGGTTGGCGCCGCGTTCCCCACGGTAACAGATGAAGTGACGGTTCCCGAATCCGCTCGAGCTCTGTCTATACGGTCAAAAGAGAAAGATAACGAAAGCACAAAAATTCCCAAAACAAGAATACTTACGGTTTTAAACTTTTTGCGGATATCCTTTTTTGAAGGATTGAGCTGTATTATGAGATTTCCAATCCGCCTTTTCATTTTTGTATAATCATCTTTAATGTTTGTTATATTGTAGGCCCTCTTCTCCTAGGTTGAACAAGGCCCGTTCGTATTGATTCGACCTTTTGTGCCACCTTTTTATTATAGCATTTCGCGTTACTAGTAAAATGTGGATATGTATAACCTAAAATCGCAAATTATAGATCGGTAGTATTGCTGTTTGTTTTGCTTGTTACCGTAGTCGTACCGTTATAATTTCCCGATGCAGTTCCTGTCGGTATTCCTATTTTCCAATAAACATCGTCTGCTTCATCGGATGTGTTTCCGATATGGGTCGTGGGGGTTACAGTGCCGATATTAAAACTCTTCGCGGAAGTAGAAGCAAGTTTTACTGATTCACCAAAGTCGTCTCCGGAATCTTCATATTGTAAATTTGAATTTGTCGTATATTGCTGTTGCGTTGAGGCAATTTGATTCCCCGTACATACTGCCGTATCGCACATATCATTCGTTGCCTGCAAGGTTAGATCTATGGCTTCGTTGCCAGTAGTTGTGACCTGGACGATTATCTGATTCGCTATCGAAGTTGTAGCCGCGGGAGAAAGGCCTGAGTAAGGAATAGATGCCGTAACTTGGAGCGCCTGTAGTGTGCTTACCTCTTCTGTATCCGTACCCGTGCCAACCACGCCTGCCGCGTCTTTACCGGCAATAAATCCAGTCCACGACGCCGTGTCATCATCCGTACGGGTTGCCAAAAACCATAATGCGGCTGTGCATGTTGCATATTTATCATTTCCTACCGCCGCGCTTAAACTGCAATTTCCGGAAGTTATGGGGTAACAATTTATGTCGCTTGCGCTACACGCCTCCGAACCCGAAACGCCCGTAAGATAAATAGTTCCCGTAGCGCTTGAAATGTCGGAGCCGCCGTTTGTATCGGTTATCGTGCCGACAACAGAAACCGATACGGTGGTATTTTCCACAAGCACAATTGGCATTGAGTTGCTTGTCATTTTAAGAACTACACCAGAGAGAGTCGGGGCGGAGTTGCCGGCAGATGGCGTATAAGTGATGACTATTATGCCCGGCCCGCCGTGGCCGCCGTAAATTCCACCTCCACCCCCTCCTCCATATAATCCGCCATCACCTCCTATTGCTATAACTCCCGTGTTGTCGCCAACTCCCCCACCGCCTCCGCCAGCTCCGTACGAGGTCCATTCAGAACCGCTGGCACCATCGCCGCCTGAAAAACTCGCGTCGCCTCCACCTCCTCCTCCGCCAGTTGCGGCAGTACCCGCGTCGCCCGCGTCTCCGCTTCCGCCCGCGCCCCCGCCACTGCCGCTTCGGCCAGCACCGCCATTTCCGCCGACAAGGGTTGTTCCCGCGGCTCCATCGGAAGAACTTGCGCCTCCAGCGCCTCCACCTCCTCCTCCGCCATCGCCTCCGGTAGTACCCGTAGTCCCACCTGCTTTTCCAGCCGCTGTAATCCCGCCCGCGCCCCCGCCTCCTCCTCCGCAATCGCATGTGTCATGCCCATCGTTTGCATTGCCGCCGCTCCACTTCGCACTGTTTGTTCCGTCCTCCACGCCGTTTGTTTCAGCGTAACCATCCGCGGCGGCGCCGCCTATGCCGTTCGCTGTGGTGCTACTCGCGCTAGTTCCTCCTTTCGCGCCCACAACAACAGCCGTGCCGTTTATATCAGAACAATTGGAAGTTGAATCGCAAAGATATGTGTCGCCTCCGCTTGATGTACTGCCTGTCGCGCCACGGCCTATCGCAAAAGTGCTTGTTGCACCCGGAATAAAATTTACATTTATAGATCTCGAGTATGCGCCTCCGCCTCCGCCCGCCGCGCCACTGCTGTCATTTGAAGAATATCCCGCTCCTCCGCCACCTATTATTTCAATTTTATTGGCAGAATCATCCCAGTCGCTCGGCACTACCCAAGTCATTGCGTTTGGAGCTTTCCGCGCGTAGGTAATTACAATAATACCCGGAGCGCCTACCCCTCCTCCATTCTCGCCCGCTCCTCCGCCACCGCCAAAAAGTCCTCCATTGCCCCCAAAATCCGAATCGCTCGCGCCTCCTCCACCACCGCCTGCGCCAACTCCTCCGTTCCACTCTGTACCGCTACCTCCTGTGCCGCCCTCCACTCCAGCATCAGATCCGGAACCGCCTCCGCCATTGGAACCACTTCCTCCGGTGCCGCTTGAACAACATACGCCGCTTCCGGTGCCGTTTGGTCCTTTGCCGCCCGCGCCTCCCCCATTAGTCGTTGTCGTACTATTTAAACCAGCCGTTGAAGATCCGCCTCCGGCACCCCCTCCTCCGCCACCACCTCCACTGGTATCAACCGTGTAGCCATTTCCTCCATTTTGCCCATTTCCACGAGGACCCGCCGCGCCTCCGCCTCCGCCTCCGCTATCGGCTATGCCATTTCCGGTACCTCCATTACCACCGCTATATGTCGTACTGCCGGTACCTTCGGCAATACCGCTTCCTGCGGCACCGCCGACCCCTCCCGTATCAGCCGTCACCGTACCTCCGCCTTTGCCACCTTTAGCCCCGACAAGTACGGCGCTTCCCGCGATAGTCGCGCAGTTTGAAGTGGCGTTGCAAAAAAATGTATCTCCTCCGTCAGCACCGTCGGCGCCGGTATCTGTCGCGCCTCCGGAACCAATTTGATACGAAACGACATCCCCCGCAGTTAAGGTTACATTTACGGATTTTGAATATCCTCCGCCTCCTCCGCCTCCTCCGGAATCCCCATTATCTTCACCTCCGCCTCCTCCGCCAATAACTTCGATTGTGTTGCTAGCGTTATCCCAGTCGCTAGGCACTACCCAAGTCGTCCCGGATGTAAGAATTGTTGGTGATAATATAATAGTTGTTGAAGCGGCATGGGCGTAATTACCAAAATAAAAATTATCTATTGTTGTTTTTTTCTTCATGGCGAGATACAATATATCAACTATTTTACCGCGTTCATCATATTCAAAATCAAGCGGAAAACCGCTCAAAAACATCAGCGCAATCAGCGCTATCGCTGTTCCATATCTGATTCTTTTTAATAATTTAGAGCTCATTTATGTAAAGAAATGTTTTTTGCGATATCTCGCTCATTATTCGCACGGCGTGTTCTAAATCGGACTCCGGCGTACCGTTTCCAGTCACACTAACAAGCACGGTTATTAAATATGGACGATTTTCCGCATAAACTATGCCGGAATCGGAAAATACCCGATCTTCCTCGTTTATCCCGAATTTATGAGCAAACATAATATTTTTAGGTATATCCCTACTTAAAAATTCGGAAAAATCAGTATCCGAAAGCCACTCAAGCATAAACTCGGAATTTTCACGATTGAGAAAACTTGCGGTATAGAGCGCTCTAAAAAGCCGCGAATATTCCTTGGCGGTGATTTGACCGGCATCGTTAAAAAGATCTTTAAGTCCCAGTTCTTCCAAAACGCTATTCAATTCGACTGCGTCCATATTTCGATATAGAATTGCGAAAGCCGTATTGTCGGATTGCTGTAACGCCGTTTTCAGCAAAAATTCAATAGTGAAGATGCTTCCTACCGGATATTGATAAAGCTTGCCATATTTTTGATTTATATCTACCGGCAAAAGCACCAGTTCGTCGTTTATACCCCAGCTTCCGTTTTCTATTTTTTTCATCATTGCCATGGATATTGGGAGTTTATTTAAACTTGCCGGAAAAATTCTAGAATCCGGATTTATAGAAATATTGGCGCCGGTATTCAAAAATTCCATATATATCGAAACTTCCACGCCTTTATACTGCTCCTTTTTGATTATTTCCTTAAGATCGTCGCGCAACGGCTGAAAATTTATAATATAGTGCTCCTGCGCTATAAAATTTCGTGAAAAATCGATAAGAGGATACTTGCTAATTTCAGCCCTGTCATTGTGCGAGTTAAAAAGAAACGCTAACGCGGCAATATTTGTAAAAAAAAGCAACGCAATTATTATGCGGTGATGAGGTTTGAAATATTTTCGCGCTAACCTCATAAGAGTTCCAAAAAAATCCATAATTGCATTATCGCCAAATATATCTACAAAAAAATATTACCGCGAAATAGCGGTGCGTATTTCGATTATGGTTATAAATGTATAATACCAACGGATTATAAATTTGCAAAATAAAGTTTTTGGGCAATGCGAAATTTCAGTCGATTTTTTTTAGAGTTTTAAGGAATTCCTTCACTGCGCCTGCGTATTTTTTATCAATTTTAAGAACTATTTCCGCCTGAAATTTTGCCTTATCGAATTCATTGAGTTCGCGGTAAATTACGGCCAAAGTCCAATGGGCGTCCGGGTCTTTTGGTTTTTTAACGACGACATATTCGTACCATTTCGCGGCTTTTTCGTATTGGCCTATTTCATAGTATGCCTGCGCGATTTGCGAGGCCTTGCCGACGGTATCAACTCTGTAGCCGCTTAGAAGCGCGTCATCGAATTTAACCGCGGCCTTGTCGAAATTTTTAATTATCACATATAAATCTCCAAGATTATAATGCGAATCGCCGTATCTTGGCTCAAGATCAATCGCTTCCTGCAGGATTTTTTCCGCGGTTTTGTAATCTTTTCTGAAGATAAAATTTTGAGAAAGTGATAAATAAACTTGCTGGTTCGTAGGACTTAATTCAAATGCTTTTTCAAGAGACAGCCGCGCTTTATCCAGATAAATTTGCGCCGTATCCCTATCTTTGAATTTCAAAATGAAATATTTTGTCATCGCGTTATAAAAATTACCGAGCACAAGATTGCTTCGCAAATCATAGGGATTTTCCTTTGCCATTTTTTCGGCTTCCCGTTCGATAATTTTTAATGTTTCCCCTGGAAAATTGACTTCCTGTTCCAGCCAAAGTATGGCGTTATTTGTGAAGGACTGTCGAGTTTGTATCGCGCCAAGCGGAGTCGCTTTAAGAGATGCCGTATACAGTTTAAGGCGGTTTTCAATATTCGGAACCGTCGTATGCATTGATTCCCATACCAAATGCGCGCTCAATAAAGAGCGGTAACCAAAAAAATATAATCCGCTTACTAAAACGGCCAATGTGAAAAGACAAACTATTAAGGATTTAAGATTAAAGGATTTGTTAAAAATAGCGTCGGCTAATATGCTGGAGAGACCTTGTATACGCGGTAATCGCCCTTTTGCGATTAAACGATCAATTCCGGTCCGCGCGGGAATCGCGGTCGCATAATTTCCCCCTAATTTTTTTGTAGTTATACCGCCGACCATAGCCAGCACAAAGAAAAACATCAAATATGTCGTTGGCATATCAAAGACAAAAAGATTTTGAATAAAGTAGGCGGCAAGAAGAGCGGTGAGGATTGCCGGCAAAAGCCATTTCTTGCGAGACATTAGAGCCGAAACATTATATCCTTTTCTCCAAATCAAAAAAGTCGCAGTTCCGAAAATAGAAAAATACGCCAATAATCCCGCAAACCCCGAAGCCACAAGCGTATCAACAACCGCATTATGCGCCTTATCGAACCATATTTCGCCTCCACATTCTTCTGGTATAGGCATACATGGGTTGTAATTCGCCACATACGCTGTTTGAAAATTTTCAAAGCCCCACCCGAGGACCGGTCGCTCCTTGATTGCCTGCCAGGATGTGCTCCATACGACCAGCCGAGCGCCTATGCGGCTTTGATGCAGTTTAGCGGGAAGAAAATTCAAAATTTTTTCATTTTGCGTAAGCGTTCCGTATGCGATAAATGACGATAACGATACGGTGATCAAAACAACAAGAATTGCCACTACCCAAGACGGTTTCAGTGCCAGAGCTTGAACTAAGGATGCCAAACCAAAAACCCTCTCCTTTGGAATATCGGACGGTTTGACGCGCTGGCGAAAAGGCATTCGCGAAAAAAAATTCAGATCAAAAATATTGTTAAAAAAAAGATATGAAATCATAACGAAAATTATGCCGATCCAGAAAGAATAAAACGCTCCGGTTGCATGGGAAAAATACAGCGCAAAAAATATCACCAAACCCTGAATAAATGCGAAAATCCGGCTTAAACCCCTATCTCGCAAGAAAAAATAGAACGCGAAAAATATTGGAAAAATAATGTAAGAACCAAAAAAGCTTGAATTTCCAAGCGTGGAGCCGCGGCGCGACTGGGGCAAATATTCCCCCAAATAGTCATCCAAAAAAAAGACAATCGCGGCAAGGAATCCTACAAAAACTGCTGTCCGCGCGAATTGCCTCCATTTTTTTATAGTCGTGAAGGTTGACGACAGCGCGATAAAAAGCGCCGCGGCGTGCGTTAATGTTATAAGACCCGTCATTCTTTCGAATGTACTGAATAAGCTCAATGTTAAATTTACGCCTTTTAGAGAAGAGATAAATGATACAAGAACGAAACCGACTACCGAGTAAAAAAGAACGCTTTCCTTGAAACGATATTTCTTGTTGAGTATCGCGAGGCAAATCCACAGGGCAAATATGATTTCGGAAATGACCCAAAAAAAGATCGCTTTGGGAGCAACAAACGGGTAAACAAACCACGGAGCTATGACAAGGGGCGTAAGAAGCAATAAATGTGTAACGCAGGTAATAGTTTTTATCAGTAAATTTGACATACTTGTCCAAAATAATTATCAGATATCTCATATGCGCGGTCCAACCCCGAACATATTTATTTATTGCGATTCGTAATAAAAATGGCTTTTGAAATTTCGATTCCTACCAGCGATAACGACGATATAAGCGCAACTATTCCCAAATCTTTTATCGTAAGCGGAACTGTTTGAAGAATATCCTGAAAAAATGGCACATATATCGCGATCATCAGCATCAGGAATCCAAAAATTACCGAACCTATTAAGTACTTATTATTTAACACATTAATACTGAATATCGTGTGGCGTAAACTCTTTATTGAAAATATGTAAACGAGAGAATTTAAACCGAGAGCAACGAATGTCATCGTTCTCGCGTACGCAATGTCGTTTGTCGTATTGTACAGCCACAAAAATACGCCGAGCAAAAACAAGTCAGTAACTATACCCACGATAAAAATTATGACCTTCATTTCGTTATCCAGAACCGGAGTGAACCTTCCGCGCGGCGGAAGATTCATCACATCTTTTTCCTTCGGCTCATAAGATAACGCGAATGTCGGAAGACCGTCTTCGACAAGATTTACCCATAAAATTTGGGCCGCTACTATAGGCAGAGGAAAACCCGCGATTATACTGCCGCCGAGAAGTATTATTTCCGTAAAACTGTCCGCTAAAAGATAGGTTGTTACTTTTCGCAAATTATCGAATATAACCCTGCCCTGTTCCACCGCTTGAACAATGGTTCGAAAATTATTATCCATGATAATAATATCAGAAACCTCTTTCGCGACATCCGTTCCCGCGCCCATAGCAACTCCTATATCCGCTTTCTTAAGCGCGGGCGCGTCATTTACCCCATCGCCGGTCATTGCGACAACCTCTCCTTTTGATTGAAACGCATCGATTATGCGGAGTTTATCCTGCGGCATAATGCGCGCATATACGGTTATTTTCGAAATAATCTTCCGAAAATCGCCGTCGCTTAATTTTCTAAGATCTTTCCCCTCGATTAAATTGGAACTCGACACCGCGAGACCCAATTCTCCCGCGATAGACCTAGCCGTGAAAATATTATCTCCGGTTATCATTACCACTTTAATACCCGCATTTCTTGCCATTCTAATCGTATCTTTCGCGCTCTCGCGAAGCGGATCCTTGAGAGCTATAAATCCGACAAATACAAGATCCTTGAGTGTATCTTCGATCTGATTAAATTTTTCGAATTGAATATTATGGCCGTTTAACGCAATTGAATCCGGAAGATTTCTGTAAGCCACGCACAATACCCGAAGACCCTTTTTTGAAAGGTCTTCATATTTTTTTTGAAGTTTAGCCGTATGATTTTCGTAAAGATGCTTTTTAGCATCCGGCGAACCCAGATCCGCAATATACGAACATGCCGAAAGTATTTTTTCAGGCGCACCTTTATAGTAAATCGTCTTTTGTTTCGCGTTTCTAATTTTCGACTTAAGGTTTGGCTCATAAACCATAGTTGCCATATATTGCTGGTCCGATTCAAAGGGTATTTCATCGAGTACCTGGCGTTCGCGACTTACTATACGCGCTCCGAGACCGGCATCGATAGCCGCCTCAAACAGCGCGGTTTCGGTGGGATCTCCATGAAGTTTCCATTTCAAAGTATCTTCGCGCGGATTTTCTATGTATGCCTCGTTTGCAATCACGGAAATTTCAAGCGCGAAGGATTTCAATTCGAAATCGCGTATTGTTTCTTTTTCCGATTCATCATCAGTAAAAACTTCCACGACGCGCATTTTGCCTTCCGTCAGCGTTCCGGTTTTGTCCGAACATATAACGGTTGTGCTTCCCAAGGTTTCGGCAGAAACGAGTTTACGCACAAGTACATTTTTTTTAAGAAGCCGTGTCATTCCGATAGTCAAAATTATCGTAAGGGCTACAACCAAACTTTCCGGTATCGCGGCTACCGCGACAGCTACCGAAGCGGTCACTAATTCGCTCGGCTCAATGCCCCTTAAAATTCCGGCAATAAAAATGGCAAAAACAACCGCCGAAACAACTAATGATATAACCCGGGACAGACGGGATATTTTTTTCTGAAATGGCGTGGGTTCTTCCTTTATAAGCGATAAACTTTGAGCGATTTTTCCAAACTCCGTATTCGCGCCGGTTTGAACGACAATTCCGGCGCCTCTTCCCCGCGATACAACAGTTCCCATGAAGGCCATGCATATTTGCTCCGAAATTTGCGCGCCCGCATAGATTGGCGCGCTCGACTTTTCTACTGGATAAGATTCTCCAGTTAAAGGCGCTTCCTGTATCTCCAAATTGACGCAGGAAACAAGACGAACATCAGCCGGTATCTTATCACCCGCGGCAATAAATAAAAGGTCGCCTGGCACAAGCTTATATGCGTCTATCTCTTTCTTCTGTCCGCTCCGTAAAACATTGGCGATCTGCTTCACCATGCCCTCGAGCTTATCAAGCGTGTTTTCGGCTTTCTGTTCCTGCAAATAACCGAATATAACCGCAAGAGCCACAGCGGCTAAAATTATGTATCCGTCAACAATTTCATCAAGGAAAAACGAAACGGCGGAAGCCAATACAAGCAGATATATGAGCGGACTTTTGAACTGACGCAAAAATAACGCTGTTGCGTTGAAATGTTTTTTAGCTGGAAGCTTGTTCCGGCCGAATTTTATGAGGCGGCGTTTAGCTTCCTCATCCGAAATTCCTTCAGAACTCGTCTGAAGCTTTTTGAAAACTTCTTTAGCTGTAAGCGAATGCCACGAAGTCACTTTGGGATTACGATATCGGCTTATTTATTTTTGCGCGCTTAAAAATGAGTAACGCATTATTCTTATTGTACCAATAATAAAAAATGGGCTCAATGCGGAAGCCCATTTTAATATATTACGATAGTATCTTCTCTCGCCGCGCCGGTTGATATTATTTTTATTTTTCGACCGCAACTTTTTTCTATAAACTCAATATACCGTTTTGCGTTTTCGGGAAGCGAGTCCAGATCTTTACAGCCCCTAACGGTTTTATCCGGTCCCCACCCGTCGATATATGTTATCGCGGCTTTTGGATTGTCGGATCGAAGCATATGTTCGGCATCAAAACAAATACCCTCATCTCCGCTTTTGATGCAATTATACCCGTTACCTATGCCTATCCTTTCGGCATGATCCAGAATATCAAGCAAAGTTATCGCGAGATATGTTATTCCGTTTTCTTTTATGACCCGTTCAAGCGCGGGCGCGTCAAACCATCCGCAATTTCTTGGCCGTCCGGTGACGGTTCCATATTCCTTGCCGTGCTCCCGTATTTTTTTTTCCATTTTAGGAGCCATTCGAGTTGGAAACGGGCCGTTTCCAACTCTTGACATATACGCTTTTGCGACGCCTATTACTTCCCTAATTTTGTTTGGTGGAATTCCGGAACCCTGCGAAGCTGACGCCGCGCCGGTATTTGACGAAGTTACATACGGGTAAGATCCACCGTCGATAGATAGCAGGGCTCCTTGAGCCCCTTCGAGAAGAATACGCTCGTTATTATCGACGGCATTCCACAAAACAGGCAAGGTATCACAGATCAAATTTTCCAAACCGCCAAACCAATTGGCAAGGCACGAAATATGGTTTTTGAATTCTGCGATATCTTCCGAATCCGTGCGTCCCATTGGCTCGCAGAAAAGGCATCCGCTAGCGCAATTTTCAAAATGCTCGCTGTACTGCCCTAAAAGATACGCGCGTTTTTCGGCTTTAAGTTTGATAAATCGTTTTTCAAAAACTTCAAAATTAAGCAAATCCCCGGCGCGCAGATTACGACGCAATATTTTATCGGAATAGCACGGTCCTATGCCGTTTCCGGTTGTGCCGATTTTGCCGTCGCCTTTCGCCTCTTCTAAAAGCCGGTCTTCCGCTATATGCCACGGCATAATGAGGTGCGCCGAGCTATCCACCATAAGACGGTTCACATCTATTTTCTTCTCCGCGCAAATTTTTAATTCGTCAATGATATTCCTGACATCCGGCACTGTGCCTCGGCCTATTACGCAAAGCCGCACGGTTTCAGTAAACATACCGACCGGAACAATTCGCGCCTTAAAGGTGCCTAAACGGTTTACTACCGTATGTCCGGCATTTCCGCCGCCCGCATATCGTACTACTATATCGGCATTTTCTGACAAAAAATCAACAATTTTCCCCTTGCCTTCATCGCCAAATTGAGTCCCGATAACGGCACGAACCGGCATAACTTCCTCGCTTCACAATTTTTTAAGTACCTTCTAAAGTATAAAGCTCAATTCTTGTTATGAAAAGAGCCGAGATTCCATATGGCATAAATTTATGCGCTTACTTTCTTATCGCACAAGTGTATTTTGAGCATAAAAAAAGAGCCATTTAAGCTCCTTTTAATTTATCTTGTTCCGTACCTATGCGCGTATTGCGCGCGATATTCTCCCGATAAGAACCTGTCTCTCGCGTTTTGCGCGTCACTCGCACCAAACCGTTCAAAAACGCGTATCAGTTGGGACTTCAAACCCTTTAGTAATTCTTCGAAAGTTGTAGTTATCGGAAGCAATTCCGATTTTCCTTCGGCAACAAAAGTTCTCGGATCATACTTTCTAAACGCGCTACTGTGCGCTTTGACCAATTCAGGCGAACCCATCGCCCTATACAGTTTTTTGCCGCTCTCCTCTTCTTTTGCCGGAGAATCTTTTGTTTCCGCAACCAAGCGGCCAAGCATTGCGGTTGTTGCGCCTACCATTATAAGTTTGAAAATATCGTAGGCATTCTTGATGCCTCCATCCGCGGTGCAGGGTATCCCGCAACGGCGAGCGACCTCTGCGCAATCGAACACCGCGGAAAGCTGCGGTCTCCACAAACCGACAACTTGCCCGGATGTGCATTCGGATCCCGGACCCTGCCCTATCTTTACGCCGTCCGCCCCGTTTGCGTTATGAAACGCCACAGCGTTTGGAACGCTGTCGTTGCCGGGAACGACATCAATATCCGGATAATTCTTTTTTATGTAACGCGTCATTTCCTTTACATCCGCATTCCAAGCTTGCGCTTGCTCAATTACAATTACATCTACTCCCGCTTCCGCGAGCAATAGAATCCTCTGCTTGTTTTCATCTGTCATATACTGAAGAACTGCCGCCCCGACAGCCAGCCGGCTTTTACTGTCGCGAGTCGCATTGGGATATGTTTTTTCCCTGTAAACTACATCCTTCATTGTTACGAGATGAAGCAAGCGCATTTCTTTATCAACTATCGCGAGCGCAGGAATTTGCCTTGCTTCCATTATCTGCTGTGCCTTCCTAAAACTAAGTTCACCGTTTTGAGTTATACTCGATGGAGACACCGTGATTTTTTCGAGATCCTTTTCCATTACATCAGATATGGGATGACTCTCTCGGCCCCTGTAATAATAGTCGCCGTAGAGCTGTTGGATGAATATCCCTACTAACTTGCCGTCCGAAACTACGGGAATATTGGAATAGCGCTGATTAAGCGCATCCTGTATTGGACTTTTTGGATCGAGAACATCTGGGTGGTCAATAAAGCCCCCTTCGGTTTTCTTGACTTGCCGCACGGCTTCCGCCTGCTCTTCCGCCGAATATGTCGCGGGAATTATGCCAAGACACCCATAACGAGCCGCGACCGTAGCGATATGCGAATCGGTTACATCCGGCATCGGAGCGGTTACGATCGGCAAATGCAGACCAATATTTCTTGAAAATCTGAATTGCTTTCCCGAAAAATCAACGGATGTACTCATCCTTGAAAATGGAACTTCTGACTCGAGGATATCCAAATCCAGAGGGCTGTAGCTCCTCATAGGATCCGATAAAATCTCTATAAGTGGCCTGCCCGACGGATTTATGAAAGGATAATTTGGTTTCTGTGCCATTTTGCCTCCCTTTTAGTTTTCAATGGGCGGATAAATTTATATGACAATACCATAAAGTTCAAAAAAACGCAATATAAATTGCGTTTTTGTTTTATAACGGCCAGTTTGCAAAATTTTTTACGCTTGCCTTTCGTAATATCCGCTTTTCCACGAAGCAACGACTAAATCGGTAGGGGTAATTTTAAGCCCCACATTTTCATTCGCCGCGTGGATGCCATTTGGACCGTCAAGAAAATCGCGAAGAACCTCTTCGTTTGTCCTTCTCTTTAGCCCCAGTTTTCTCCATAAATTGTTTCTTTCCGAAGCCGGATGTCCGAATGTAACCATTGAACGAGGCCACCACATATCGAATAATCCCTGAATAAGTTCGGGGTTTTGTTTATAGAGTTTAGCCATCCACCTATCGCCGTGAAGAATATGCCTGTTTTCCTCTCGCATTATCTTTTGATTCTCGCGGGACCACGGTTCAAATGACGAGTTTATCGCGTCCTTCAATTGCTCACCCGCGCCTCTGTCCTGCAAAAATTGGAATATACTAAAATTTGCCCAAGTAGTAATCGAATCCCCTTCGCATACTATGGGGTAATAAAAGATACTTACCCGAAAATCTCGCATAGGGCGGGTCTCAAGAATTACTCCTGATTCAAGCCGAAAATTGTAAAAACCCTGATGATCTTCTATCCATTTATCCGCGTTAAATCCCACGAGTTCAAGGCAATCCTTTATGCGCGTTCCATGGACAAATTCATCATGAACTATTTGCGGAACATGCCTTAATTCTTCGGGATCAAAACGCGGAGCCACATAGGTTATCGGCATATAACCGTATGCGCCTACATATTCCGAATCCATCTGCGAAACCATCAGATACGCGAGGTTCTCATAGTATTCGCGGGTCATCTGTTCGATTTTAGTAAGCTTGCCTCCGCCTTCAATTACGCGCATCATGGAATCGTATTCGGCCCATTTGAATGTTTCTGGATTAAAAGTTAGATATCCCCTCATCCATTCATTCGGCATACTTTACCTCCTTTATGTATTCTTTGATTTTTTTATGTATCTTCTAATTTTTTGCCGAGTAAAATCGCTCAACATACACGCGGTTTGCGATTGTAACTCCCAGTCGAAAACCCCGCCTTTCCGGGTAAGGCGCGAAACAAGTTCTTTATTTCTAAGGGTTTTTAAGGCGGCGTATTCAATTCCCGAACCCGACAGAACTGTTTCGTAAAAGAAATTTTGCACGCGCTCCGTCATATCAGCGATACTGGATGCCGATACCCTTACAACTCTCTTAACAGTCGCTTCCTGAATCGAAATTTGAAACTTTGGCTCGAACCATGCGCCGGCTTGCGTATCGCCTATCAGACGAGGCAATGTCATTGTAATTCCTGAATCCGGAATTAGCCCCAGATTTGAAAAACCGGGCATAAGATTGTTGTCAACCGTTAAACAGCGGTCAATATTTCTTGAACGCACTCCGAACCTATAATCGCAAGCGATCGCGATTGATAACCCCGCCCCAAAAGCTAAACCGTTAATCGCCGCGATAATTGGCTTATCAGTACAAAGAATCCCGAGTATAATTTCATGGTACGCTTTAAGCGTACGCCTTGTATAATCAACGGTCTCATTCCTTCCCCATTCGGGATTGATTTCCGATAAATCTTCGCCCGACGAAAACGCGTAATCTCCATCGCCTGTTATGACCAGAGCTCTTTCATCCGGCGAATATCTGAAACGGGTGTTTATGGCGTGGGATACTTCGGCCTTCATATTAGCACTAAACGAATTCAAAACCTCCGGGCGCTTAAATGTTAAAACGCTTAAACCCCTTTTATCGGTTGCGTAATCTATGTGTTCATAGCTTATTGCCGAAATTCCTTTTGTCGCCTTTTCCCATACCGTTGTCCCTTCGGATGTCATAGATTCTCCAATTTTCAAGGTACTAAATGGATATACCATATTTTTTGCTTGCGGACAAATTTGCCAAACAAAATTTACCAATATATTATGAAGAAAGAAAAATGGCACTCAAAAATCAACAAAAAATTGAAGATAGAATACCGCCTCAAAATATAGAGGCGGAACAGTCAGTTTTGGGAGCATTAATGCTCGACAAAGACGCGATAACAAAAGTCGCCGATTTTTTGTTGACTTTCGATTTTTATAAGGGCGCTCACCGCGAAATTTACAAGATTATGCTCTATCTTTTTGAGCAAAACGAACCGATAGACATACTAAGCGTCGTAGCACGGCTTAAGGAGATGAATAAACTGGAGGAAGTTGGCGGCCAGCCGTATCTTGCCGAACTCGTAAACAGCGTTCCTACGGCAAGCAATGTCGCTTATTACGCCAAAATCATACAAAGAAAGCGCATATTGCGCGATCTCATAACGGCTTCGTACGATATCGCACAGCTTGGCTACAGAGAGGATGAGGATGTGAATGTTCTTTTAGATGAAGCTGAAAGAAAAATATTTTCCATATCGGAAAAATCTCTAAACCAAAGCTTTTTGCCCGTGAAGTCATCCCTTGAGGAAGCATTTGAGAGAATAGACCGCCTGCATAGACAAGAAGGACAGACGAGGGGCGTGCCTACTGGGTTTCTCGACCTAGATAATAAGCTTTCAGGTCTTCAAAAATCGGATCTTATCATTCTTGCCGCAAGACCAGGGCTCGGAAAGACATCTCTCGCTTTGGATATCGCAAGGAATGTCGCAAATTGCAACATTCCGGTAGGCGTATTCAGCCTTGAAATGTCCCAAGAACAGCTGGTTGATCGCCTCATAGCGTCGCAGGCGGATGTTGATTTATGGAAAATTCGCACGGGAAGCCTTTCAAGCAAGGGCGATGACAACGATTTTATGCGAATCCAGAATGCTTTAGGCGCGCTTTCGGAAGCTCCAATGTTTATAGACGACAGTCCTTCGCCCAATGTTATTCAAATGCGAGCAATGGCAAGACGACTTCAAGCCGAACATGGGCTCGGCTTGCTGATAATTGACTACTTACAGCTTATCCAGCCGCGAACAATGTTTGAGAGTATGGTTCAGCAGGTAACAGAAATTTCAAGATCCCTAAAAGCACTTGCCCGCGAGCTTGATGTTCCAGTGCTTGCCCTGTCACAGCTATCGCGAGCCGTTGAACAAAGATCTCCTCAAATACCAAAATTATCGGATTTAAGAGACAGCGGAAGCATAGAACAGGACTCGGATGTCGTACTTTTTATATACAGACAAGGTTCTGAAAGGTCTGATTCCGCAAATACCGGCGTAGCGGAAATACACATTGCCAAACATAGAAATGGCCCTGTGGGGAAAATCCAACTTTATTTTGATGAAAGGAAAGCGAGTTTCCGCGATCTCGCAAAAGGATACAACTAAGCAAAATCTATTCAATGCTTCCAAGTCATCTTAAAGAGCTGATAACTCAATTCACCGCACTCCCGGGAATAGGCCCGCGACAAGCGGCACGGTTTGCATTTCATCTGCTTAGAAATGAAAATGATATCTCTTCGTTATCAAGCGCGCTCGACTCCGTGGCTAAAAGCATAAGATTATGCCGAAATTGTTACATTCCCGCGTATTCACCTAATGATGAGAAAGACGCGATATGCGTTATCTGTTCAAATCCTAATCGAAATAAAAATATTGTATGCGTGGTAGAGAAGGAAACTGATGCATTAAATTTCGAAAAAAGTCGCTATTTTCAAGGCCACTACTATATCCTCGGCGGATTTATAAATCCGATTGACGAAACGGGACTTTCGAAGGCAAGGGTAAGCATCCTCCTAAACCGCGTGCGAAATAGGCAATACAAAAATTCAGTCGAATTTATCTTGGCTTTAAGTCCGAGGAGAGAGGGAGATTTCACTTGTTCTTACATTGAGAGCAAACTAAAGGAATCGGCAAATCCCGAAGATACAATAAAAATAACCCGCTTAGGGCGCGGATTATCAACTGGTTCGGAGCTGGAGTACGCGGATCAGGAAACTTTACGAAACGCCCTCGAAGGACGAAGATAGACAAATCCTATTTACCCTTCTTTATTTCAGTTATTTCGACTTCGCTGTACATTTGCCTATGTCCTTGTTTTTTGTGGTATCGCTTTTTGGGCTTGTATTTATAAACTATCAGCTTTTTACCCTTTGATTGGGATAAAATCTTCCCCTTTACCGAATACTCCGACACAGTCGGCGTACCAATATGGCTTTCTTTTCCGTCTTCTTCCGAAACAAGCAAAACATCATTAAAAACGATATCCTCGCCTTCGGAGAAGTTTAATTTTTCTACTTTTATTTTATCGCCCGGGTGAACAATGTATTGTTTTCCGCCCGTTTTTATGACTGCAAGCATATAAATAGTTATTAAAATGATTATTAAACGCTTATTTCCATTTTTAGCACTAGATAGCGTTTAAGTCAACTACTTCGCCCCAATTATCGTATTCATCCGAGCAGGTAAGCACCACCACCTGAAATTTATGCGATAATTCTTTCACTATATTTTTTGTTCTCAATTTCCTCTCGGAATCAAAATTAGTAAATGTGTCATCCATTACGACAAGCGGACGGGGCAATACTCTATCGCGCGGGAAAAGAACATAAATCAACGCGAATCTGGCGACGAGGTATATTTGTTCAATCGCGCCTCGCGACAAATTTCCTTCCGGAGTTACATATTCCCCTTTTTCGCGGCTAAAAACTTGTATCTCCATATTTGGACCTATAGACACTTCACTGTATTTATCGGCGGTTATTTCGGAAATAAATTTTCCAATGTATTCCTCTATAACGCTTCGCGTTGATGAGAACGCGTTTTGTTGCGCCTCTACCAAGGAATCATACAAGATATCCAGCACTTTAGCGCGCGCTTCGGCGCCTTTCAATTCACGCGTAAGTGAAAACAGCTTTTCTTCGAGTAAATTAATTTCTTCGCTTGAAACTGTGATATGCGAGGATTTTGCTTCAAGAGACACCGCGTCTTTTTCCAGCGACTTAAGTTGTTTACTTAACATTTCTATGCCGTTTTCAAGTTCCTCAAATTCTTCATGCGTCGGCATCTGAACCGTTTTATTAAGTTCCATTTTGGATTCTTCTATAGCTATCCGTTTCTCAATTTCTTTGAGATGTTTTTCGAGGATATCGCGGCTTTCCCCCCGAAATATTCCTTCTATTTTACCCTCGATTGAAATAGCTTTGCTTTTCAACTGGCCCAGCTTATTTTTTGCATCATCTATCAAATCTATCGTGCGCACTCCTAAATTTGCCAATATACTTTGCAATTTCAAACCCTTGTCGCGATACGCGTTGTTGAGATTGGCAAGTTCTCGCTCCATCTTCTTGGCGTTTATGCGGGAAAACATGGAATTAGACCCTACTACCCATACGATTACGCCGAACAGTAGGATAAAATTCAGATAAAAAATTTTACCAAGTACCAAACCAGCCGAGCCAAAAGCCGCTAAGATAAGGATGAGAATCAGATACTTTAAATTTATTGACTTTTGAAATTGAACTCCTTTAGCTTTTAATTTGCCGATTGCGCTTTCAAGATTTTTTATCTGCCCCAATATGCCATCAGCTTCACCGCGCAAACCTATATATTGCTTCGTATCGAATTTATCGAATTTATCTAAAGGGGTTATCTGCTCCTCTACCCTTGAAAGTTCCTTTTCCAAATTAGCCACCGCATCAAGCGTCTTTCGTATATCGGCGTGTTTTATATTTAATCTTTTTATTTCCTCAACCGACTTTAGAGTCGCCAAAATTTTCTGCTTAGCTCTTTCTTTTATTTCAAGTTTCCTTTTAAGATCGGAGTATTTTGACGCTAAAGCACTCAAGGATTCAATTATTTTATTCTTCTCCTCGAACGACTTTTTCTTCTCATCGAGCAATTCCTTTCGGTCGCTGATAAAAGTTCGCAGACGAAGAATTATTCCCGGATTTTTTGTGGCACCCCTGTCTAGACCCCTTCTAAGTTCATCTCTGGATTTTGAAATTCGCTTCAGAATGGAGACAAGCGAAACAGATATTCCTCCGCCCGATATGATATCCTGCAAAGCTTGCGTTATTGTTTGCTTTCTGTCCAGAAATGACAGCTCGCCCTGTCTTATGCACGAAGTGTTCAAGAAAAGCTCCGCGGTTTGGTAACCTCCGGCTTGAGAAAGTTTTTTCTGTATATCTTTTGCATTGTCAACCGTATCGCCACTCTCAATATTCGTTAAAAGCGATTTCTTTTTTTCAAAATCCTTTTCTAAAATAAAATTTTCACCTTCGCTTTCAAATTTAAGACATATTTTGTAAAGTTTTTCGTTGCCCCATGACTTTAGGTTTCGTATGGACTCATTGGATTTTGACGGGTCGTAAAAAAGCCCGGCGATTATTGCTTCCACAACTGAAGATTTCCCCTTTTCGTTCGCGCCTTTTATAACGGTTATATCCCCGGGGAATTCTATCGCTAGACGGCCAAATCGCTTAAAATTTTCTAATTCGAGAGATTTGATAAACAAACCTGTAATTTTCAAAATAAGATTTGACGGTTTGGCATTGCGCCGCCTCGCAAATCTTATAGCTGAAACTTAAATTACTTCCGTGCCATCGAGTTCGGCTAAACCAAACTGAAGCGCGTCTTCATGTATTTTTTTATCCTCCGCGTCTTTTATTAAGCTTATTTTATCGCGCATAATTTTTACAAACTGGCCCTGCACCAATTTATCCGGGTATTCGGGTAAATCATTTAGCGCCAAGTGAGTTTTATCCCCGATATCTATGTGAAATACGGCATTGGAAAGTTCTTCCTCCATGATATTGGTGTTCAAAAAAATATTATTCACATTGATACCGGCCAATTCAACCTGAAGTATCGTATTTTCGTCTCCCGCGCTCGCAATTTTTTCTTTTATATCACCCGCGGACAAAAAACTCGAAACATCCAATGATATTCGCAAAGATTTTCGCTTGCCAACCGGCACTACGGTTATTTTAGGCGAACTTTGTTCAAAATCTACGATAAGTATGTTCCCCGATCCATACTGATCTTTATCGACAAGTTCCGGAGAACCCGAATAAAATACTGGCACCTTGAACCCCTTTGAATACGCGGAACAATCTTTTAGTGAATGCCAGTGCCCTAAAGCGACATAATCAATCCCTTCCATGTTTTCTATTTCTGAAATTGATATGGGGTGGTAGTTATCCGCGGATTTTCCCGGGATCTGCAAATCGCCGTGAGCAAGCAATATTTTAGTTTTCATTTCGCTTTTAAATTGAGAAACATCCGGAAAAGGAGTTTTGGTTGAAGTCGATGATATATTGGGTTTCGCAAATACTGCTAAACCGCAATCAGCATATTCCTTCGCTTCACCTAGCGGATTTCTAAAAATAAACACATTTTCAAATTCGTCGTCAAACCGCTCTCTGTTGTATATTCCATCAACGGTTAATGCGTCATGATGCCCGGGCACTATGCATATTCTGATACCCCGCTCCTTTAGGAATTTAAACTCCCCTTTTATAAAATTCACTAGATCCAATGATGGGTAGTTCGTATCAAATAAATCACCCGCAACAGCAATAACGCCCACTTTTTCGTCGACTGCCATGCTTAAAACCCTATGGAATGTCTCCTTTACCTGTTCGCGCTGGACGCGCGCCTTATCTCCAAGATACTTAAATTGTTTGCCGAGCTGAACATCGGCGATATGAAATATTTTCATGCGAAAACCTAAATGCTAAAGAATGTTATCGCCCCGAAGATAAAATAAAGAGCTATAAGCGAAATTCCTTCAAAAACTGAAATTTTTTTATCGGTGTGCAGAAATATCGCGAAGCATAAAGCTATTACCACGGTGAAAACCGAACTAATGAAGAATCCGTTTAGCGAACCTATTTGAATCGGAGATATTACCGCGGTTAAACCTATTACTAAACCCGAATTTATTATAACAGACCCGATAAGATTTCCGAGAACCATATTTTCATGTTTTTTCAAAATAGCCCTTACTCCAAAAATGATTTCGGGTAAAGTTATGCTTATAGCCACTATGAATAAGCCCATTGCTACTATGGGGATATTGAAATTTTCCACTATTTTAAGAACGGATCGTATAACGCCCTCCGCGCTTACGATAAGCACAACTATTGCCAAAAAAAGCACAGAGAAATCCCTTAGAAATTGCCTAAATAAAAGCAGTTCCGATTTCGCTTTGCTTTTTGTCTTATGATTATTTTTACTTTTGAAAATCTTGGAAAAGCGTTCGCGCTGATAGAGTACATTTACTATATAAAATCCCATCATTGCTATCAGAAGCATTCCATCCACTCTGGATAATATTCCGTCGAAAATCAAAAATATCGGCATAAAAGCAAGCAGTGCCGCGTATAATGAATCTTTACGAACGGTGGCGCTCTTAGCGAATATTCCCCGCGCGAATATTACCGGGATTCCGATAGCAAGCGTAAGAGTCACCATATTAGCGCCTATTATATTCGCGAATGAAAGCTCGGGTTTTCCGTGAAACGCGGACATGACTCCGACAAATAAATCCGGCAACGATGTCGCAAACGCTATGACAATAAACGAAACTGCGAATTCGCTTAATTTCAAAAATTTAGATATCCGGAATAACCGCGTAACAATAATAGCGCCGCTTCGCGTGAGAAGCAGTATAGAAATTATAAAGATTGTAATTGATACGATAGGAGACAAAATTAACAGCAAATACTAATCTAAACCAAGTGACTGCGCTATCAGCGCGCAAAGCCAGAAACACGCAACCCATTATTAAACTGACTATTCGGGGAATTTTTTATTCGCTCGCGCATTTTTAAATATTAAATACCTGTAACCAATAAAATTCCATGCGGCAGAAAGTACGACTGCCGTTGCCTGCCCTATATTAGCCGAAGTTAATGGATGTATATTGTCAATAGGAGATATCGTGGTAACAATAATTTGTATGGATCCCAGCGAAATTGCTAAACCTATGATACTAACAACTAGAAATTTACTGAATTGCCCTACGCTACCCCTATTAGTTTCGGAAAATGTCCATTTCTTATTCCAAAAATAACTGTTTATAACCGCAACAATAAAAGCAATACCCTTGAAAGCTAGAACCTCATTGCCTAACATTAACCCGTTAACCACGATAAGCCCATTATAAATGGTCGTATCAATAAATATATTCATCCCGCCCACTAGGGTAAATTTATAAAACTCGTATATCAGGGAAAATTTCGCGCTGACTTTTTTCCGTATATCATTGACTAAGAACATACCAAGAGACGATCCGGCCGGAAATATAATTAAACTTAGCCAATAGTAAATCGGCGGCGGCTCATCTGGCCTGATTACGGTTAAAGTCGAATATTCGATAACCAAAAACAATATCGCCATAAAAAACCCAATAAAACCCGCTCCGATTACATCAGATCTCATTTTGTTTTGCATATTCTTATTTACTGTTACTAAATCTAAAATGCGCACTTTATACCTTGATAAATGCCGGATTTGAGTTGCAAAATGCATACCGCAATCCCTTTTTTGATTATATCACGAAGTATAAATTAAAAGTAAACTTATGGCTGTCTGTATCCCTTGACATTCCCGTGCGGAGATTTCATCCGTAAATTTTATTTACAAACAAATTTCAATATTGTAAAATACCATAAAATATGGAAATTAGTTTAGCCGCTGAAGATATATTTTATATAGGTTTTTTCCCTGTAACAAACAGTTTGCTTTTAACATGGATAGCGATGTGCATTCTTGTGATTTTCGGAGCGTTTTCTGCATACAAACTTCAAACTGTTCCGGGCCGCCTTCAGAATGTTGCTGAATTTGTAATTGAAAAGATGTACGACTTCACCAAAAACATCATTGGAACCGATCGCAATACTGAAAAGGTTTTTCCGTTCATAGTCACATTTTTTATTTTTATACTTATTTCAAATTGGCTTGGCCTCGTTCCGGGTGTTGGCACTATAGGAATAAATGTAGAAAAAGATCATAGCGAGCACTTTTTTCCTTTCCTTAGAGCACCCGCCGCGGACCTCAACACAACTCTTGCATTCGCTATAATTTCTGTTATCATTACAAATATATTTGGCATTTCAGCGATAGGTTTTTCGAAGCATGTAGGTAAATTTATTTCTTTCAAAAATCCTATAGCTTTTTTTGTTGGAATTCTTGAAACTATTGCGGAAGTCGCGAAAATACTGTCATTTTCTTTTCGATTGTTTGGTAATGTATTTGCCGGTGAGGTGTTGCTGATTGTGATAGCTACACTCGTGCCATATATCGCGCCTGTGCCATTTCTTGCGCTTGAGATTTTTGTCGGGTTTATTCAGGCACTGGTTTTCACTATGCTTACTTTGGTTTTTATAAAAGTCGCAATCGAGGAACATCATTAAAATCTTCCCGCCTCTTGTCGTTTTGCCTTTTTAACGGCAGATGGCTAAGTTTGCGGGAAGTTCAAAAGCATGGAAGCAGATGTATTGAAAAATTTCGCAAGCGCCATAGCGATAGGGCTTGGAAGTATGGGGCCGGCAATAGCTATAGGTTTACTCGCCGCGAAAGCGATGGAAGGAATAGCTCGCAACCCTGAAGCCGCGCCAAAGATTCAGACGGCAATGATTTTGGCTATAGCATTCGCTGAAGCCGTAGCAATTTACGCGCTAGTCGTTGCGCTGATTATTAAATTCATATAATTAGACACACGAAATGGAAGAACTTTTGCATAATCTCGGTATAAAATGGCAACTCCTTCTTGCGCAAATAGTGAATTTTTTGATCTTATTGTTTTTGCTTAAGAAATTCCTGTATAAACCTATGCTTAAGTTTATGCGGGAAAGACGCGAAACAATTGAAAGGGGCCTTAAAAAATCAGAGCTTGCCGAAACACAGTTCCAGGAATTCAGGAAAATGCAGGCGGAACAGCTTACAAAAACAAGGACTGAAGCGCAAAAAATCATGGAGGACGCAAAGAAACGCGCGGAAGAAGCAAAAGCTCAAATACTTGAGGAAGCAAAAATTCAAGCAGAAATTCTTTTTTCAAGAGCCAACAAAGATATCGAATTATTAAAAAATCATCGTTTAATGGAAGCGGAGCACGAACTGGGAAAAATGGCGGTTCAGGGCATGGAATATCTTTTGCGGGAAAAAATATCAGATGACAAAAAACGCGAACTCGCAGATGAAGCAATAAAAAATATGAGGATAAATTTATCGAATTCCGGCGCATTGAAACCCGCGCAAAGACACGGTAAAATATAAGCTTTATGAATCCGCAAGATTACGCACAACTTTTATTTGATGTCATATCCGATAAAAAACCGCAGGCGCAGGTCTTGATTTTCGACAATTTTAAAAAAATTTTAACCCGAAACAAGGAAATTCACCTTTCGAATTCAATCCTAAAGGAACTTGCGAGGATAGAGAATGAGGCCAATACTAAAACCGCGACATATATTTCAAGCGCGTCCGAACTCTCGAAGGAGCAAAAAACGAAGCTTGAAAAAATTTTATCAAAACCTATTCATTTTTTTGTGAATAACGGCTTACTGGGCGGAATAGCTATAAGAAAACACGATACTGTTTATAATGGCACATTGCGAAAGCGTTTGGAAACGCTCCGCACTGTTTTATAAAACTAGCGTAACCATAATTGTAAAAATCCGATAATCGCATAGCTTGCCTTATGCACGGTCTATCCCGGAGTTAATTGGGCAACCGCAAGGATTATCCTAATTTAGTATGCCATCGCCACTTTATGAAAAGTTAAAAAAGGAGCTCGAAGGACTTTCGCAAGTGTCGGAAGAAAGTTTCGGTCGCATTGTTAAAATCGGCGATGGTATAGCAACAGTTTCCGGACTTAGCGAAGTCGTCGCTTCGGAAATGGTTGCTATATACCCGGGCACAAACAACCAAAATCCCGAAGAAATAAACGAATCCAATCCGATATATGCCATCGCGCTCAACCTTGAAGAATATCAAGTTGGCATCGTAATTATGGGAAATTACGACAAAATCCATGAGGGCGATATAGTGAAAACTACGGGAAAAATTTTTGAAGTACCAGTCGGAGAAGGATTGCTTGGAAATGTCGTAAACCCGTTAGGTCAATCCTTGCAGGGTAAAAATATCGAAGCCGCGGCAACTTATCCTATCGAAAAAATCGCGCCTGGCGTGATAGCTCGAAAATCAGTCAATGAGCCGATGCATACCGGAATCAAAGCTATTGACGCGATGATACCTATTGGCAGAGGCCAGAGAGAACTCATAATTGGCGACCGCCAAATAGGAAAAACTGCTCTCATAATTGATACTATACTAAACCAAAAAAATGAGCCGGAAGAAAAAAGGCCTTATTGTATTTATGTGGCAATAGGGCAAAAGGAGTCCAAAATTGCAAAAATCGTCGAACGGCTAAGGCAGGAGGGGGCAATGGATTATACGATAGTCGTTTCCGCATCCGCTTCTGAACCCGCACCGCTTTTGTATATCGCTCCTTTCGCAGGGTGCGCCATGGGTGAGTATTTTATGGATAAAGGCAAAGCCGCTATTGTTTTTTACGATGATCTTACGAAGCACGCGTGGGCGTACAGGCAATTATCGCTTTTGCTTAGGCGACCCCCGGGGCGGGAGGCATATCCGGGCGATGTATTCTATCTTCATTCGCGACTGCTTGAACGAGCGGCGAAAATGAATGATGAAAACGGTGGCGGGTCTCTTACAGCGTTACCGGTTATTGAAACCCAAGCGGGCGATATTTCCGGATATATACCAACTAATGTAATTTCCATAACCGACGGACAAATATACCTCGAGCCAGACCTTTTCTACAAAGGAATACGACCCGCTCTCAATGTTGGGCTTTCTGTTTCCAGGGTGGGTTCAAAGGCTCAAACAAAAGCTATGAAAAAGGTTGCGGGCCAACTTCGTCTTGATTTGGCGCAATATCGCGAACTTGCGGTATTCGCGCAATTCGGTTCGGACCTTGATGAATCAACGCAAAAAAGATTAGGGCGAGGAGAACGCTTAACCGAACTTCTAAAGCAAGATCAATATAAACCGATGCCGTGGTACAAGGAAGTTGTTGTGATTTATTCAGCAATAAACGGATACCTTGATGAATTTCCCGTATCGAAAATTCGTGAATGGGAAGAAAAATTTTTGCGATATATTGATGATATGCGACCCGATATCTTTGACGCGATGAAAAATTCGGGTGAGTTATCGAAAGAAGACGACCTAAAAAAAGCGATTGCCGAATTTAATGAAAATTTTAAGAATCAATCCAAAAATAATCAGGATAAGTAAATGCCAAATACCCTCGATATAAAAAGAAGACAGCGTTCAGTCAAAAACACAAAGCAGGTTACTTTGGCTATGCAGATGGTCGCGGCTTCAAAAATGAGGAAATCCCAGACAGTCGCTCTCCGATCGCGTCCTTTCGCTCAAAACTCTATGTCTTTATTGTCTAGCATAAAAACTAGGAGTCCGGGACTTAGGAATAAATTTTTGAATAATAAATCGCACACCAAGAAGATTCTAGCTATGGTCGTTACATCCGATAAGGGATTATGCGGGGGTTTGAATTCGTCCGTTATCCGGGAATGCAAGAGTTTTTTTGCGGAATATCAGAAAGGAGGATATACTATTGAGCTTATTTTAGTAGGATCCAAAAGCAGAGCGTTGTTCGAGAAAACCGGCTTAAAAATTCACAATGTATTCAAAGGGGTGGGAGATTATGTCGATATGAGCGATATAAAACCGATATCAAGAGCTATCCAAGGCGCATACATAAATTCTCGCGCGGATAAAGTAATAGCTATTTATACGGAGTTTATCTCCACATTGAAACAAAAGGTTCGGCGCAGGCAGATTTTGCCGGTAACGGAAAGTATTTTCAGCGATCTTGTGGACGACATAAAGCCGTCAGTCGGAAAATTCACTGAAATAACCGATAAAGGTACGGCGAAAAAATCAGCGCCCGGCGATTATATTTTTGAACCTAGCGCCAAACAAATTTTGAAAACACTCGTGCCGTTTCTGATCGATATATATGTGTATCACATAATCTTGGAGTCAAACGCTTCGGAACATTCTGCGCGCATGGTAGCTATGAAAAATGCCTCTGACAGTGCCGATAAGATATTAAAAGAACTAACGCTTTCTTACAATAAGGCAA
>Ga0155117_134_pt1 | contig 30478 bp, 25 predicted proteins | sample RifCSPhighO2_01_FD_106085 | JGI IMG/M metagenome (GOLD analysis project Ga0155117, IMG submission 106085) | Candidatus Spechtbacteria bacterium RIFCSPHIGHO2_01_FULL_43_30
TCAATTTATTAAATTAATCTATGAGTTTTTTAATTTATTCCCGCTGTGGAATTTTTTATGCGCTTCTCGAAGTTCCTTATTTGTAACATGGGTATAAATTTGGGTTGTAACTATATTTTTATGCCCCAATAATTCCTGAATTATTCTCAAATCCACACCCTGACTTAAAAGATCCGTCGCGTATGTGTGGCGAAGAACATGGGGGGTTATGGAGTGGGGGAGACCGGCCCTTAGAGCGTAATACTTCACGACGCGTTCTATGCTTCGTGCGGTTATGCGTTTCGAATCTTCCCCTGAATGGCCTCTGTTTTGGCGCGCGAAAAGGGACTTATCGTCGTCTGCTCTGCTGGACAAATATTTACCGATCCAGTCGAGGCATCTTCGGGAAAAATAAACAGTACGCGCGCGGCCGCCTTTTCCAATAATTTGAATCTCTATACCGTCGTTATTTTCTGTATTTCCTAAGTCACTAATATTAAGCGACACTAATTCAGCGATCCTCAAACCCGTGCTGAAGAATGTTTCCAATATCGCCCTGTCTCTCAATCCTTTTGTATTCGATATATTGGGCGAAAGAAGCAATTTTTCCAGCTGTTCCAGCGATAAAAATCTTACATTATGATCTTTGGAATCTTTTGGAAGTTTAATTTTATCGGGAGGTAAAGATTTTATGTCCTTATCAACAAAATATGAAAGCAAACCTCTTAAAGCTATAAGATAATATGATTGCGTTGACTTGCTTAAAAACTCATTTGTTTGAGGGTGCCTTTTTCGGGATAGATGTATCCGGTAATCCCATATATGTTCGGCTGTCAGATCCTTCGGGGTTAGAGTTGTTAATTTTTGCGCATCTAACCATGCCTCAAACTGCCTCAAAAACTGCGCGTAATTTTTGACGCTTATAGGGGAGAGTCCCTTTTCGATTTCACAGTATTCAAGGAAGTCGGTGATGTATTTCTTGATAGGTTTCATATGCGGGTTAAAAAAATAAAATTGATGACAAGAAAACCCAGGAAACGATTAAAAATCAAGTACCTTAAAAAACAAACTTTCTATCTAGGTTAAGCGACAATCAGGCGATAGCTGTTTGCCGCTTAACCCGGCCTACCTTAAACGACATTAGATAAACACTCTTTATGTTATTTAACTTTTTAGATAATGATGGGGGAGAGATAGCTATTTAAAAATCGTTTTAATCATATCTAATGTCGTTTAAGGTATATTATGCGACTCTATTTATACTATACAGTATTAGAAGCGATAAAGTTATCCACAACTCCCCTTGCGGACAAATTTTTTATCCGCAAACTTCTTTACGGCAAATAATCAAACGGGTTTAGCGTTCCGCCTATGGGTAATGTCCCCGATATTGTGCTTGGCTTTGTGTTGAAGGTAAAGGGAGCGTAAACCGTGAAGTGAATATGCGATCCCGTGGATATGCCCGTAGAACCCATATACCCTATCACATCTCCCCTACTCACCTCCTTACCCGCGCTTACCGTTTGCAGGGATAAATGCGCGTACAAAGTAACCAAACTATTGTCATGTTCTATGGCAATCCACTTTCCATACGCGTATGGGGCGTTGTAAACCGCCAATACTTTACCGTCTCTTGCCGCTTTAATCGAAGTGCCATAAGGAGCCGCGATGTCGATGCCGTTATGGAAGCATGTAGGATAATACTTTGAATTCTTAGCGAATTCCGTACACCCGTAACCTTGCGTGAGCGTCCCCTCTGCCGGCCATGAAAGCACTCCGGGAGCCGCTATCGGGAGTTTGGTTTTATCTATTGCTTCTCGAAGTTTCTCCTCGAGTTCGAAGATTTGGCGCTGAATGTCTTCTTGCTTTCCGCGCGTGTCGTCGAGAAGCGACTTAAACTTCGCCTCTTCGTTTTTAGTGGATACGAGAACCGTTTCTTTTTCCTGCCGCTGTGATTCAAGAATCAAGTTTCTTGCTTCGAGTTCTTCTTTGAGTAAGTTTAATTGCTTTCGGTGCGCGTCGAGTTCAATTTTTTCCTCCTCAAGTTTTTCTTTTAGATCTTTCACCCTCTGCAACTTGTCGCTTAAATCATTCTGCAATAAATATCTGTATTGAACTTGATTAAAAAAATCTGAAAAATGTTCGTACTGAAACATCAATTCCATGATTTCTTCGTCGCTACTCTGATAGATTTCCCTTAGGGTAGCACCTATGAACTCTTTCGTGCGCTCTATCTCGCGCGTTCGCGTTTCGATCTCTATCTCCGTCTGCTTGATTCTTAAATTTGCATCCTCTATCGCCTCTTTATTTCTTTCGATATCCGCCTCAAGCATCTCCATCTTAGAATTGTAATCAAAAATCAAATCCTGCAAACTTCTAGCTTCCGCTCTTTTTTCACTCACAGCTCCCACATATGTCTTTTCGATTTCCTTAAGTTCTTGTATTGCCCTTTCCTTTTCGTCTATTTGGGTTTTAAGATCATTAATCGCGTCCTCCTCTTCAACTGCTATAGCGTGGAGAGGAAAACCTAAAATTGACAAAAATAAAATTCCCGTGATTGAAAAACTTATAAAAAAATGCAATAATACACCCAGTTTCATCTCGAAATTACAAGGTTAAAAATAATGCAGGATAGCATAGCTACCCTACTCAAGCATAATCATACCTTCGCGCAAACGCCGGAGGCTTTTTTCTTTTCCCAGAATTTCCATGATTTCAAACGGCCCGGGAGAATTTTTTAACCCCGAAAGCGCTACCCGCAAAGGCCACAGAGTGCGACCCCTGTCGATCTTGCCGTTTGTACCAACCCACGCCTCGGCTTTGGGCATCACTATTTTCTCCAAATTTTCTTTTGTGAAATTTTCTTCCAAGATATCCGCCAGTAAATTTGAAGTACTATTTAATGATTCCGCCACCTCCTCGTTCCCCATGTCCCTCCATCTCAACAACTCCGCGTCATACTCCAGTTTATCGCGCATAAATAACGCGGCGCCTTCGCATATATCGCTCAATCTTTTCATCCTCGGCTGTTCCAACGCGATGATTTTATCAAGCCATTCAAACTCCGCGTTTTGAAAAGCGTATCCACAGCTAATCAAAAACGGCAGACATAATTTCCTTAACTTATCTATCGGCACACCCCTTATATATTCTCCGTTCATCCAATTCAGCTTGTCTATGTTGAATATAGCTCCGGATTTCTGGACATCTTTCAACGAAAATTCTTTTATTATTTCTTCTTTGAGCAATATCTCTGTATTTCCTTTTGGGCTCAAGCCAAGTATCGCTAAAAAATTAAACATCGCTTCCGGCAAATAGCCCATGTCCTTATATTCAAAAAGTGCTGTCGCCCCGTGTCTCTTGCTTAATTTTGACCTGTCAGTACCAAGTATCATTGGAAGATGCGCGTACTCCGGAGGCCTTATTTTCAAAGCGTCGAACATTAAAATTTGCTTGGGAGTATTTGAAATGTGATCCTCCCCTCTTATCACATGGCTTATCTTCATTTCCCAGTCGTCAATAACCGCCGCGAGGTTATAAAGCGGAGTTTGTTCGTCTTTTGCTATCACAAAATCTCCCATCAAATTAGCGTCAAATCCTATATCTCCGCGAATTAAATCGCTAAACATGATTTTCCCGCCCGGATTTTGAAACCTTATCACTCCCCCATCTAAAGGTTTGGAGTTTCGGGAACAAATATGCCTTGGCGCTTCATTCTTTTCTATCTGTTCCGTTTTTTCGCTTTCGAGATCCGCGTTTGTGTGATAGCACCACAAGGCGTTGCCGGAATCCAGCAAACTCTTTATGTACTTCCCGTATATCTCTCCCCTTTCACTTTGCCGGTATGGTCCGTAATTGCCCTTGTAGATTCCTGATTTCTCGCCAGGGCCCTCATCCCAATTCAACCCAAGCCAGTTAAGTCCCTTAAGTATGCTCTCTTCGTACTCCGGCTTTGATCTCTCTCGATCCGTGTCTTCTATGCGCAAAACAAAAACGCCGTTACTTTTCTTCGCGAATAGCCAATTAAAAAGCGCGGTACGGGCAGTACCCACATGCATTTGCCCTGTTGGTGATGGCGCGATTCGAACTCTAATCATAGTTGGGCGGGTGTAGGCTAGTTTTTTGGCCCACAAATCTCACATATAAACCTAGCTCTGACGACCTAATGCTAAAACGGCTTTTGCTATTTTTTCAGCGGCATCCAGCTTGGCAAAATTCAACGCGGCAATCTTCATATCCTCCAGCTTCTTGGCATCGGATAAAATCGAATCAATTGAATTCAAAAATATATGGGGCTTCAGATTCTCGTCCTCCAAAACTATTCCAGCTCCCGTGTCCGCGTAAACGAAAGCGTTTTTCTCCTGGTGACTGCTGGCCCCGCCATTATAAGGTATGAGTATGCTCGGCTTTCCGAAACTGGCGATTTCAAATATCGCTCCCGAACCTGCCCGTGAAACAATCAGATCCGCGGACGCATACGCGCTCGCAAGCTCTGGTTCCGTCATCAATCCGTAAACATGATAAAAATTTCTCTCTTCGATATTATGAATCTGCAATAAAGCTCCTTTTTTCATATCCTGCTCCCTGCTCCTTCCGCACTGGTGCACAATTTCATACTTCTTTGCCAAATCAGGCATGGAAATGAGAATCAAATCATTTATCTGCTCCGACCCCTGGCTTCCTCCGAATACGACAATCACGGGCCGCGAGGATTTCATGCCCAATACCTCCCTTGCATTCTGCGGGATGTTTAAAAACAACTCATTTCTTATGGGATTTCCCGTCAAAAATGTTTTTCCCTTCGGAAAAAACGCAACGCTTTCCTCGAAAGAAACTAAGATGAACTTCGCGAACCTGCACAACATTTTATTTGCCAGTCCCGGCGCCGCATCCGACTCATGGATTATTACGGGAATCCTAAACATCCACCCCACCAAAACAGGCAAAACGCTTCCGTACCCGCCTTTTGCAAAAATCACATCCGGCATAAACCAAAAAATATGCCAATAGGTCTGAATAAATCCTACCGGAAACTTAAAAACATCGAGCAAATTGAATATTGAAAAGTACCTCCTGAATTTTCCCGAAAATACTATGCGCGTACGCACGCCTTCTTTCCTGAATACGCCGTTCGAAAAAAAATCGGGTCCCATAAAAAGAAACTCGGCTTCGCCGTTTGAAATCTCAAGTATTTTTCTGTAAACGGCCACCAGCGGAAATACATGTCCTCCGCTTCCGCCTCCGGCTAAAAGTATGCGCAAAATTGGATTTCCTTCTTCGCCGATATTCTCGATGAGAATATAAGCTTCGGAAGAATATAGCAATATCGAACTGTAGAATTACAAATATTGAATAAAAACGACCTTCTATCCGCGTAACATTTCAATCACATTACTTTTACCACAAAATTTAATGCTTTGAAATATTAACGAGGATTCCCATTCCTGCCAGTGTTGTTACCATAGCAGATCCTCCGTAACTTATAAAAGGCAATGGTATTCCAGTAAGCGGCATAAGACCTAACATAGAGCCGATGTTTACAAATGCCTGGGTAGTTATCCAAAAAACTATGCCGCACGCAACTAATTTGCCGAATCTGTCGTCAGCGTTCCTTGCCACTTTCAAACCCCTAAACGCGAAGAAAAGAAATAGGCATATAAGCAAAACAGCGCCTACAAACCCCAATTCTTCGGCCCATATCGCGAATATTGAATCCTTCATCGGTTCCGGCAAAAAATGATACTTCTGCAAACTTTTACCCACTCCGACGCCCAATATTCCACCGGAACCCACCGCCAAAAGCGCCTGATTTATCTGGTAACTTATGCCTTGGGGGTCTTCGGATGGATTAAGGAATGATGTTAGCCTCTGCATCCGGTAAGGAGCGAGTTTTATAAGAATAGCCAGTAATCCCAGACCAACGGGAATCAACGCGCCTATTTGAAATAAATTTGCCCCAGCCACAAAGTACATAAGCGCGGATGTCATCATTATAACTCCAAGCGTTCCTACATCCGGCTGTAGTATTATCAAAATTCCAACTAAACCCGAAATTAACAGGAACGGGATAAACCCCTGGCTCCATTTGCCGATCACATTTTTTCTACCGCTAAAAAACGCCGCTAAATATATTATGAAACCCAGCTTGAGAAATTCCGATGGCTGTAAAGATACCCCCAGAACATTTATCCACCTCCTGGCTCCTCCGGTTTTTATAGAAACTTCCGGTATAAAAACCAGTATCAACAAAAATACGCATAGAATAAACAAAGGCAAGGCCAATGTCTTCCACTTCGTGTAATTTATGCTGTAAGTTACCACAGCCGCAAAAAGTCCCACAGCCAAGCCAAATGTAATCTGGTGCGTAAAATACGAATAGACATTGCCGAAATCTTTCTGGCTTTCAATACTAGAAGAAGAAAGCAACGCAACCATACCGGCAATCAGCAAACTTCCAATCGCAAATATCAAAAAATAATCTGGCCTTTTTTTCGACGGCACTGCGAATAAGCGTTAGATTCTGGATATTGGGCGTCAGATTAACCCCGACGAAACCTAAAACCGAAAAACCCAAAAAACTAAAGCAAATTTACGCTTTGCGAAGCACCTTACCGTGTCTCTTCTTTTGGAACTTGCCATTCCTAAGGGCCAGTCCTCCGTTCACAAAAACATAATCCACGCCCTCTGAATACTTGAATGGATCTCTAAAGGTGGCCCTATCGCTTATTTTTTCCGGATCAAAAATAATAATATCCGCGAAATACCCTTTTTTTAATTGGCCCCTTTTGGCAAGTCCTATTTTTTCCGCGGGAAAAGATGTTATCTTCCTTATGCCCTCTTCCCAACTCAATAATTGTTTATTACGCACAAAATCGCCCAAAAATTTCGTAAACGCGCCGAAACTTCTGGGATGAACAAGCATACCCGATTTGCCGTCTTTCATGCTGTATCCGGCGCCATCCGACGCTATAATACTATGCTTGTTTGAAATCGCATTTTCAACATTAATGTCATCTATCGAGGGAATGAAGCCGATAATTCTATCGTTTGAAGCTATGAGTATGTTAAGCAGGGCGTCTGTAACAGAACACTCGCTTGCCCTCGCTACTTCGCTGATTGATCTGCCCGTGTTTATATTTGATACTCCGCCTTTGGCAATTATTATATCCTTTATTGAGTCCTCCTTGCCCTTCATCTCCTCTACAATCCTTTCCCGTATGTACTTATTCTTTAGCCGCATTAAAACCTTTGCCTTGCCGTCCGATGAAACCCAATCGGGTAAAAGCAGATAAAGAACCGTCGCGGTACTGCTGTACGGATAAACATCAAAGTTGATGTCCGCTCCGGAACTATTTGCCGAATCTATCATTTCGAGCGCATTTTTGAATTGTCCCCAAAAATTTTTTCCCGCTGACTTGAAATGATACACATGACACGGCAATTCCGCTTCCCTTGAAAGCGAAATAACTTCGTTTACCGAAACCAACAAATTCTCCCCTTCATCCCTTAAATGAGTCGCGTAGAAACAGTTTTTATTCTTAAGAAGTTTAGCCAGAACAACCAGCTCATTAAACAAAGCAACTTTTTCGTGAGAATAGGCAAGTCCCGTGGACATACCGAAAGAACCTTCCGATATGGATCTTTCCAAAAGATACTCCATTTTCTTCATCTCCTCCGGCGAAAGAGGCCCGAAACTATCCCCGACAAGGCCGCGCCGCAATGTGCCGTGACCAGTCATTGTCCCAAAATTTATAGCTATATCCCTTGATTCTATTTCCGCCAAAAACTCCCCCGTTGTAACCCAGTTAATATTAAGTCCGCTTATATTCTGCCACTTCTGTATGGCGAGAATCGCCTCTTTACTTGCGAGCGGAGCCAAAGACGCGCCGCATATTCCTCCGATTATCGTAGTTACCCCCTGCTTCACTAAACTGCTCAAAGAGGGGCGCAAAATTATTGAAAAAAAAGTATCGGAACGATTAGCTATGTCAATGAATCCCGGGGTCACGAATTTTCCGGTCGCGTCCAGAACATTCTCGCCCCTTTGGGGCTTCAAACTTTCGCCTATTTCCTTTATCAACTCACCATCGAACCTCACATCTCCTATAAATTTATTTTTACCTGTCCCATCTATAATTGTCCCTCCTTTTATTAACAAGTTCCTAGAAAAAGGATTGAAGTTTTCAAAAAAGATAACTAGAAATGCTTTTTGAAAACTTAAACCTTATAGAGTTATTTATTTTAGATGCTTTATTGAAGGCTTAGCCACACGCCTACGGTGGCAAAAATCGCCGCGAATGTCCAAGCGTACATAACGATAGTAGCTTCATCTTTTCCCGATATTTCAAGGTGATGATGCAAAGGCGACATTTTTAGAAGCCGTTTCCCAAAAAGAACTTTCCAGCCGGTTTGCAGAATAACCGAGCAAATCTCGACAATAAATATCATGCCTATAATGGGGAGCAGTATGGCCCGATCAAGAGCGAACGCGATAGCCGCCAGCAATACCCCTAAACCCAGCGAAGCCACATCTCCCATTTGGTACTTGGCGGGTTTGATGTTGAATAACAAATATCCGCTCAATGCTCCTATAACAGCGGCTATCAACAGAGACATATCCATACTCTCCTGTTGCAGAGCTATCATAAAGAAAGCGCTGTAAGAAATTATAAGCGTCCCTGCCGACAGACCGTCAATCCCGTCTGTTATGTTAACGGCGTTTGCCATAAACACCACCAAAAAAAGTATTATAGGAATTATAAAATATCCCAAATCTATGCTTCCGTACCAGGGCAACCAGACCTCCGTCCACTCAACTTTGAAAGAAATCCACCACGCTATTATTACGCCTATAACAAGCTGTATAAGTATTTTTTCATGAGCTTGCACTCCCTTTCCCGGATGAGAACCCAAAAGGTAGAAAAATCTTTTGTATGCCTGCCACGGAAAACTTACCGCGAAATAGATTCTGTACTTAAATTCCTTGTGGATTTTTATAAGGCGCAATATTCTCCCTAGTGTGCGAGGATGTCTCTCTTTAGTATAGAATATATTAAGCAAATCATCAGCCCCCCCGAGAAGCGCGGAAAGCCATAAAGCTCCTATCGGGACAAATGTAGTTTCCCTGTGCCAGTTAAAAAGCACGGTCATTATTGAAACAACGGCTACTATTATTATACCACCAAATATGGGCGTTCCAAGCTTTGATTTTCGATTTTTTATCAGCGAAGAAAAATCTCTTTCCCCGTGGCGCACCACGCCAAACTTTTTCAGCAATACAATAAGCGGCGGGGAAACCGCTACGGCCATCAAAAAAGACGCGATGAAAAAATGAAAGCTTAATTTTATGATTTCTTCAGTCATTTTTAACTAACGGCGATTCAAAAATAAACAATCTGTAAATCCGAGGAGAACCCTTCTCGTTTATAGAATGGCCGGTATCGGGATCTTCGCTCCACTTCTGCGATAAGAGGTCGTTTTCGCCGGGATTTATAAAATCTATCCCTCCCACTTTTATGCCTTCTCTCGCGTCCGCGTCCTCAAGGACCGACTGGGCGTAATTCAAAAAATTTATTTTGCCCGAATCCTCCCGTTGAACCCCGGTTACAATAACTGCATGATCAACATTTCCGCTAAATCTTAAAAGATCTCCCGGCATTATTTCGTGTATGTCGCTTATTTCCCTCGAATTTCGCTTATCGGCAAGCGTCTCTATGTCGATATGAGTGTACGGCCTCATTTTACTGAATACCCACGAAAGGCCGCCTCCTCGAAATTTTATCAGATGATACACCGGTTTCTTGTAAACCGTCCGCGTCCAAGCATCCATAACCCGCGCTATAAATCCGGAACACTCTATTCCAAGCTTCCTTTTTTTCATTACTTCCCTTATCGCGTATTCGCTCATTGCTGAAAAATCTTTATCTTCAAGCTTCTCTATTATCGTTAACTCCTCTTCTATTTCTGCCGGAGAACCCTTGCCCGAATATGCCGCCAAACCCCAGCGCTCCTTGCCCGACTTCGGATTTCTAAAATAAGGACAGCGAACATATTTGTTATCCGCCGCTTTTAGTTTCAGATAATTTTCGATGACATCCGCGCAAGATTTTGGCAATTCGTATTTTTTCATTAGACACACAATATCATAAAAAACTTCATTATAAAAGCAAAAATCCGCATTTTGGCGTAAAAATCGCGCGTTATATGCCTTCTAACATCTGCTCCCTCCATATTTCTTCATTTGGTTTTATTCTAGTCATCCTTGAAGCAAAATGCTTATCCGCGTATTTTTCTAAAATTTCTTCGCGATTAATAACGCGTTCGGTTTTGTTTCGGTAGATTATCTGCCTTGCCCTTATGGGTAAAATAAATGGGGGCAAATCCTTAACGGCCGCGTTTACTTCAGCAACACCGCTATCCATCAGGAAATACGCTAGAAGCGGACTTTTTCCCATCGCCCTGTGAATCCTTGCCTCGAAAGATACGCTTGCCGGCTGATGAGTATTTAGCTCTATGAAATATATTTTTCCGCTTGATTCTTCCGCCATCACATCTATGCCAAAAAATCCGCGGTAATTTTCTCCGGACAACTCTCGTCCGATTTTTTCCGCGATGCTTTGTATTTCATCGGCAGTTTTTGAGTCAAGTTTTCTGGGCAACACCCAATCGTTCCCAACCGTGGTATTTGGATTATTCGTAGCCGCATCAAGCCCGGTTATCTGCGCGCTCAAAGATCCGGTCAATGCCTTTCCGTTCTTCAAAACAAGACAATTCAAGGTATAGGGAGTCCCTTTTATCAATTCCGAAATCTTGACTTCGCGTTTTGGATAAAGTTTATAGACATCCTCCAAATCCGCCCTTGAATTTATAAAAAATGTGCTGTTTCCGCTATGGCCGCGATTGAACTGCAAAACAAACGGATAACTTATTTCTTTCTCGTAAACTTCCCGCGCGGTTGTCGTGTATGACTTCGGATACGGCACAATGCATTTTAACGCGTTAAACTGCGAAATTTTATTTTCATATTTCTCCGCCAAATCAGCTTTCGGAGCAAGTAAATTCCACCCCTGTTTTTTACAAAAATCTTCAATAAGAAATGAGGTTTTCAAAACCACGATGTGCGGGGTCCAACCCCGCACATTCATATGCGCGGGGTTGGACCCCGCACATCGAAACTGTATGTATTCTCGCACTATACCTGATTGCAAAATTCCGTAACTCCCCTTTTCCGCTATTTTTTCGGCTTCCATTAGACCCGCCTCTTCTTCGAGTATAAAAACGCTGATTCCTTTTGCCTTGAGCTCTTCAGTAAGCCAGCTTTTGTAGGGACAAATTATCGCATAGTTCGGCAAAATATCTTCGACGCCAAGAGCGCGCTCCGGATCGAGCGCGACATAAAAAAAGGCGTTAGCTGATGCCAACTTTTTTAATTCAATTTCCAGATCCATACACTAAAAATACAATAAATTGAGGCAAATTAAAACCCCACGCGCATTACGCGTGGGGTTTGCCCGCCACAATGGGCGGACTTACTTATTTTTTTTACCGGCGGCCATAGCCAGCATTAAATCTCCCGGATTTGAATACCTGGGAGGCGCCACGGTTATTGTCGCGCCCTTCTTTTTATCTTCGGATTCTAACTCGGCGCAAACTTGTTCAACTCTTGCTATAACCGTTTCACAAAGTTTGCTAAAGTCCGTGAAATCCGAAACAAACCTAAAGATCAACCTATCGCCGCACAGTTTCACCAAGGAAGCGCACAAATCGTCGGGCATTCTTGCCCAAAATTCATCGTACAAATCCCTGATAAACTGAATTTCCTTTTGCCATTTTTCGGCGCTTTCTTTCGCATCTTTCAATTCGAGCTTATCCCGAACTTCTGCTTGAAAGCGCGCAAACTGTTTCCGAGCTTCGCCCATGGCAACTTCGGCGTCCCGCTTTTCTCGAAACCATTCGAAAACCAAAGGCGAATTATTGCTCCAGCGATTAACGGAAACCGCGCCGTACGCCCAAAGAGAAACATCTCCTAGCGCGCATCGGCCGTACTCCGCAACTTGAACCTCATCGGGGAAACTCCCCTCTCCCCGATTTATCTTCTGAAGCTCATTCGCTTCAGGCGAACTTGGCTTCTTCCACGCTTCCCACTTTTTTAAGTTAAGATGATTCCTCACCTTTTCCTTTAATTGTGGGGTTTCCGTGGAACTAAATGTCGTAAATGCTCCAAAACTTACGACAATCTCTACCTCGCGGCCGCTGGGCAGAAACACGCCTTCATTGGGTAAATCTCGCCATCTATTTGACGAGACCATTTCCAAATTAAGCGTTGCCTGCGGAGAATAATGCCTCGAGTATTTTATGGGGACATTCCCGCCGCATAATTCAATCGCGTCGGGATTTTCTCCCATTACCCGAGAAACTTCTGCCTCATCGAGAGGCGGAAGACGCAACGCCTCGATGTCTTCTATTTCCGACACCGAGCGCGCGCCGTTAATCGCCTTAAAGTAAAAACTTGCGAGCTGGACATATTCGTATGTTTCGAATAAATCTTTCCCCGCACGCGAATTGAGCGACCTCGCTTTCTCCCTTCGCGCTGAATTATCTTTCGACACATCCGAAACGGCGGTACCTTCAGTCGTCGTTCGCGACAGCCAGTCGGCAAAAATATCCGACAACCTGTCGCGGTATTCTTCGGGTACTTCCGCCGGAGAGAGTTCCATTTCCATGGCCGTAATCGGCTCACCCGCGAAACTAGCGGTGTGCTTCATTAGAACCCTCTCACCATCGTTGGACATACCGGCAACTCCCGTTATCACACGGGACGCGTACTTTTCCAGTACTTCGTCGGGTATTTCAGTTCCTTCGAAACTTGCCCGACGCCGGCCTTTTTTATCCGTGAAAAATTGTATAGTACCGAGGGCTTGCCTGGCACTGCAAATTCCGAGTGAATTTGCCCATACCGTTCCCGCGGAAGAATTCTGCTCCTTGTACACGAACTGGAGCGATTGCGTTTTTGTCAAAAGCTCCAAAAATTTCATGCAGAGCGGCGAGTCCTTTATTACTATCGGGAAATTAGAGGATGGATCGGGCATCGTCATGCCAAGCGCGCGATAAACTGATCTCATCGCAAGAGCTATGTCTTTGATTTCTCTCGCCACAAACCCATTTTCGTCGCACCATTTAATGAATTCACCCACCTGCCGGTTTTCTCCGGAGCCATGGGCGAAATCCCCTCGGAAGCGATATTCAAATCCGTTCGGCCCGTCCTTGAGAACGCCGAACTTCCCAAGCGCGGTTGCAACGATATTGTACGCGGTCAGATGGTCTGACCCCGCCACGACAACACCGCAATTTTGGTTCCACTCGCGCCTAGTTATCCCAAATAGTTTTGCGATTGACCCGCACACTATTGAAATCATAGACAACCCCCTATTATTCTCGCGTATAGAGGCGTCTATAATTTCTCCCCAACTTGACTTCAGAGGGAGCCGCTCCACTCTCTTGCCAAGCTCCGTCAGTAGCGGCACGGCATCCGCGGTGAGAAGTCCTCGCCGCGTCAAGTGCGCGACTGCCCGAATATAGGCAAAATGTTCTATGCCGCCTATCAGGTCGAGCGTTCGGCCATCGACCCCCATTTTCGCGCATATAAGCGCGACTCTCTCCAGGTCCTCAAGCTCTCCCCCCAGCACAAACTGGGGCATTTCCGGTTTCAGCGAATGGAAATCCAGATGCCTATCCGAAAATATAAAAATTTTTCCGTTTTCTGCACGGCCGTTTACGCGGCCTCCCATTTGGAGAAGTTCATTCGCCCCAAGAGGATGTTTCTCAAGGCATTTAACCCCTCCTCGAACAATTTCCCTAACTGTTTCGTCCACGATAATTACCGTATCGAGACCTTGAATATTCAGGCTCGACGCTCCGGCAATTGTCATGAATATGATGAACGGCCGAAGGATCTCTCCGGTAAGAAAGGGCCGCAATTTTTCGGCGCTTTCCCCTCCGTGGTAAAAATCCGCATGAAGGCCTTCCACTCCCGACAAATCACGGGCGTATTTTTCCGCGTCCGCCCTTGTCGGAACAAAAACGGCAATACCTCGCCGCTCGCGGACGATTTCGTCCATTCGATCACGGATGAACTTCCCTAAGTCAGATGCCTTTGGGAAGCACTCAACCTTCGCCTTTCGGCTTGGATCGAACGCCGAACATTCTATGACGCAATGCGCCCCAAGGTAATCCGTATACGCCTTAGGGTCTATCGTCGCCGACATCCAAATAAATTTGCACTCTGCCCGCTTGGCAAACGCCATTGCGAGCTCAAGATGCTCGGATGTCTGATGGATCTCGTCTATCACGACTAAATCGCTAGATGAAATCCTTTCATCCTTCAACCAATTTACCGCGATGCCCGGTGTAATCACCAGGACATTACAAGTCCAGGTATAAGAAGTGGCTTCGTTCTCCCTAGTGACTATGTCTAAGCGAAGCTCCTTTCCATCCAGAACTTGACGGCATATATCGCGCAGGGCCGCGGTTTTTCCCGTGCCTGTGCCCGACACAACACCAAATCCTCCTTTAATGTCCAAGGAGGTGATAGCATTTTCGATCTCCTCGCCCCTCTCTCGCATAAGGAGAGTTTGGGGAATATATCCATTCGTAAGCATCGCGCGAATGTTCGCGCAGGTACTACGAGTGGGAGCAATTACTATTACCCTCTCTGCGGCCATTTTACCTCCGCTATTTTGAGTGATGCTCTGCCGCTCTGATCACCACCTCCTTCGCCCTTTCGATATTGAATGATACGGGCTCATAGCGGCAGATTATTTAAGAAAAACCTTAAGGAGTAAAAAGTCGTAATATTTATTTGAGCTATCCAAAATAATCTGCTGTTATGAATACGATTCAAACCCGGAAAGATGCTGTGCGCCTCTCCGGGTTTGAATTTGAATACTGATACCATACCGCCGAACTGAACACTAACCCTTTCTGTTTTTCACCCCTAATCAATCATAACCTTGAGTGTATCCGAGCTTTCAGCCAAAGCTGATCCGCGTAACGCGGAAATGTTCATTTCGCCGATATGGTTTTTTATTTCTTGCATATCCTTGCTTAAATTCATCAATGAAGACGAACTTAAGTAAAGTTGGGAGGCGGTTCTGTTGCCGGGTCGCCTCCCCCTTGTCACCCCGCGCGGATATATGCCCCCGCGCTCCGGGCAAAGCTAAAAACAATTCTCCCCCCTTCTTTTTATTGCGCCGCCTACATGCCGGCGGCGCAATCCTTTGCACCCTTGAGGGTGCGGTGCGAGCACCCTCTAGGGCAAATGAAGAGAACCATCCCTTTCCCTCCTATTTGGGATTCTTAAACCGCTATTTCAATCCTTTAGTGACCTAAGAATCCCAGATAGGAGATCCACCATACTATATCACATATTATCTAAAAGAGCAAGGGGCGGAGGATAGTTTCTCGGAATGTCAGTCGGGCCAATTTGTGAAAATTTAAGCCCCGGACTTCCGTCTCCCTCCTCCTTCCCTCGCTCTCTCTACTTTATTTTTCAAAATTCTTGGCTACTACAGCGGAAATATCCGCTACACTATGCCCTTCTTTCGGAATCGGGAATGGAGGACGAATAAGGCATAGCAGTTTTGGCGCAGTAAGTATTTTTTCGCCGCTTTCAGTGCCATTCCCCCTCCTTTCCCGCGCTCCGAACAAAATTATTAAAACGCGCATCAAATATAAAACATACAAACTTCCTATTTTTCTTATTTTAACTTGAGGATATTATAGCATACTTCCAAAATCTTGTCAATATGCTTTGACAGGATTTATGCAAAAATACATAAAACGGCTCTGGAAAGCCATTTTTATGTGTTAGTATGCGATAAAATTCCCTTTTATACCTCTTAATCAATCAGTAAAAATACATACTGAAACTGTCCCTTTTCGCGTTTGTCCCTGCTTTTCCCGTTTCAGGAATCCGGCAAACGAAAGAATACTCTGCCACCCCGCGTCAAATGCCTTGAATCCGGTTTTGAGCAAAACCTTCCGCGCATCTTCAAGATACTTATTTGAAATTACAAATCCCCCGCCGCCCGTTTCTTTGGCTATTTTCTTTATCCTATCCCTTCTATAAGCTATACTATCCACAATTGCCGTCGCGTAGCTAGAATCTTCATTAACAAAATCTTTGTCAAAATAACCCGCTATGGGATGCAGTTTCGCGGTTTGAACCGCGAAAAACGCGGGCAAACGCCCTCCCATATCTTTGAACCCAAGATATATGCCTTCAAGCGTTGTGCCCGAACTTGTCGGCACAAAAATATTATCCACCCTTGGAAGCTCTTTTTGAAGCTCATAAGCTATCGGCTTATAACCTTCGAGCGCCAAGTCATCTTTGGACGATCGCAGATTTATAAGACCCCTCTCCTTAGAAAACCGAACAGCGTCCTTCATCGGCGTCTTTGATATGTTCAAGAAAACATTTTCGCGCGCTCTTATCTTCGCCAATTTACTTTCGTCGGTCTTTTCGCCCACGAAAATATGCAAAACCGCGCCAATCTCATCGCAATATTTTGCCGCTGAAACCGCAGAATTTCCTGACGACGAAATCACAAATTCATTCCTGCCCATTTTTTTGTAATGCAAAATCCACGGCCCAAGCGACCTGTCCTTGTGAGTCCCTGTCGGATTTAACCTTTCCATTTTCGCGTACACTTCGCCCTTTGACTCCGGCAGAGTGATTTTGTATAATGGGGTCATTGAATATATTATATATGAAAATAATTTGTCCCGAATGTAAAAATGACAAAGAAATAAAATCCGATGACATTGAAGTCGGACGATGGTTTGAGTGCGACTATTGCGGAGTGAGTTTTGAAATATCAAAAATCAAGGATGACGGATCTCCCGAAATAAAAATTATCGAAGAAGAGAAATAGAATCCTCCATCATGCGCCGAAATCCTTTCTGACTCATAAAAACGACTGCCAACTTTTCACGCAACCCAATGGCATTATCAGCTATTTTTTTGATTCGCGCTATAACTTCTTCATCGTTGTCTATGTACGCCAAATCACCGTAAAAACTTCCTATCGATTGCGCCAATTTTCCGTTGAATTCCTGAACATCGCTTGAAGCGGAACTCACTTTTGGCAATATAACGCTATCCGCTTTCATAAAACAATCTTTGTAGCCCTTGTCATTAAGAGCCGCGGCGCTTCTGTTGCCCGGCTCATAAACTACAAGAAATTTATAATCCGGAAACATTTGCGAAAGCGCCTCCAAACCCCCAGATACTTTTACCGGAGTATGCGCGTTATCGTCGATGACAACAACCCTCTCGCCTCTAAAGCGCACTTCCTGCCGTCTTTTTACTCCGGAAAATGAACTCAACCCCCTTTGAATTTCTTTATCTTTTATTCCGATGCGCCTAGCCAGTTTAATTGCCGCACCCAAATTTTCCGCCCAAATCTTTCCCATAAAAGGCAACTTGAAATCCCGCGAGTCGTCTTCCGTATAAAATATAACCTCGGGTTTTTTAGAACTGGTCAAGCTTCCGATTATTTTATCAATATTCCTCCCTTTTTTGTTCGCGATTATCACCCCGTCCGAAGGAACTTTATTTGCCAACTTCCTGAAAATGTCCACATATTCCTCTTCGGTTTCGTATTTATCCATATGATCCCACCTTGCGTCCGTGAGTATTAGGTACTTGGGATTATAGTATAAAAACCTGGGGGTTTTATCCCAACTCGACGCCACATATTCATCGCCTTCCATTACAGACCATAAGGAATCCGTTTTTCTGATCCCGTGTTCGAAATTCTTGGGAATGCCGCCTATCATAAAGCTTGGGTTGTATCCGGCGCTTTGAAGAAGCCAGCTAACAGCCGCGGTAGTCGATGTTTTGCCGCAATCTCCGGAAATAACTACTGAATTTTGTCTCTCTATAAGTTCCGGCAGAACATCTGCGTAAACTTTCACGGGAATATTCTTTTGCTTTGCCTCGAGAATTTCCGGATTGCTTTCCGTTATAAAAGCCATAACCAAAACAAAATCGGGATTTTCTTTCAGGTGCTCCGCCTTAAAACCCGGCATAATCTTTATGCCGTTTTCCTCAAGATATGTGCTCATCGGCGGAAAAAATCCCCTGTCGGAACCCGTAACTTTCCACCCCATATTTTTATACAACACCGCGAGTGGCGCCATAGTTACGCCGCAAATACCGACAATGTGAACATAACTCCCGGCTTTATTCTGTTTTTGCTTTGTTGATGTCATTAAAATCTTGAAACTTAAATTTCAGATTGAAACAGATTTCAAATTCGAAATTACGCCAGCTACCGCGCCCCGCTCTCTCACCGCGTCAAACACGGGAAGACCGCTTTCCTTTTCAGCGGATTCTTTATACTTCGAGTATTCTTCATCTCCCATTCCGGATGAATTCAAAGCGACTGCTATAACTTTCGCGTTTCTGTATCTTGGCAGTATAATTCCCTCGTATTGATAAATCGCCTCTTTTATCGAGGGGAGTTTTACAAGTTTCGACCCTATCGAATGTTCTCTTTGGGGCCTGTGGACAAGCACCATATGCGTAGGCACAGCGCCGTGTATCAAAGAAATGCAGGTATTTGAAAACGCGGGATGAAACAAACTTCCCTGACCCTCAACGAAAAAAATATCAAAATCTTCTTCTTTTTCCAGGAGCATCGTCTCAACCGCGCCTGCCATAAAATCGGCCGGCAGGGCATCTATTGAAACGCCCCAACCCTCTATTATTATTGCTGTCTGGCCCGTGGGGATCACACAGCTTTTCATTCCAAGTCCTTTCGCGGCTACGCTCATCTCGTAAGCTACCGTCATTTTCCCTATCGCGGCGTCCATGCCAACCGTAAGCACTACCGGTTTTTTCATGTAATATGCCCTTGCCGAACCAACTGGAATCTTAAATGAACCCGAAACCATTCTCGCGTCCCAAATCAAAACATTATTCTTTTTTGCAAGCCCACTCCATCGCTCATCTTTTGCAAATGAAAAGTGCGTGCCTGATACTAAATGCATCTTGCTATTCATGGCAAGCTCGATGTCCTTTTCCCATTCCTTCGGAAAAGCGCCTCCTTCCCGAGCCGCTCCAAGAATCAAAACATCCGCATTTGTTTTTTGCCGCGCTTCTTTTAGGTCTGAAAAAATCGGCGTTTTGAAATTTTCTCTTCCCGCCAAATAATCCCTTAAAACCTCGCCGGCGGTTTTCTCCCTCGACTGCGAGTCCACAACTCCGGCAATTTCATAATCAGCGTATCTTAATATCCCGTCTGCGGTTTTTGCTCGCATTGAAAACTTTTTTCTTGAATCCAACCCAAACACTCCCTCCGCGTAAATCAGCGAGGAATGATTTCTTAAATCTATCGGGGGTTCAAAAATCGATCCTTTCACAGACATAAAATAACATAAAACTCTTGTAAAAACAATAAAGCAAAAGCCCTTTTTAAGGGCTTATTTGTATCTTCGCAATTCCTCTGAAACCATAACCATTTTTTCGTAAAATTTTCTTTGGCTTTCATCCAGACTCGCGCTGAATGCCGAAGGAAACGGATCCTCAAGCATATCCTTAAGGGTCTTAATGGTATAAATGGAAAATTTGTCAAGTTCCGCCATGTATTGACTGCGAAGCTCGTAATCTTCGTAGAATGGACTGTTTATGTCTGTGATAACGAAAGCTGACGATTGTTTCATGAGCTCCCGCTCTGCTTCGAGAAAGTTAAAGAAATCGTCTGCTGTTAACTCCACAGGCCCTAATTCTAAAACCGCCCAATCATTCCAAAAATTTCCGTCATTTTCTGCCATATGACCTCAATTATGAATTGACATTTTGCTATTCTTATTGTAACATAGCACGATATTTCAGGCAAGGATAGAGGGACAAATTGAAGCGGCCACCTGCGCCTCTCCTATCGATGCGCCGTCCATATATCCATAGCTTCAAAACTAAAAGGCGAGCAACCGCTCGCCTTTTTCGTCTCATTCCCACACATACGCGTTTCCCATCCAGTCAATCAAGTGCCTGGAGGACTTTGTTCGGTCCATTGAACCAAGTATTACATATATAAGGTAATCGTCCGCTTGGCTTAGATCTAGTTTTTTCACGAATAAAACTATGGACTCGCCCGCTTCTTCCGTGTATCCGGTTTTTCCGCCAAGCACTCCCGGGATAACTCCAAGCAGTTTGTTTGAATTCACAATTCTATGAGCTATTTTGCCGTCGAGAGACATTACATCAATAATCGCAGTTGACATTATCTGCCTAAGCATAGGGATCGCAAAAGCATGATCCGCAAGACGCGCCAAATCATAAGCTGTTGAAATATTATTTTCATCTATTCCCGTCGGCTCAACGAAAACCGAATCAAAAAGCCGAAGCTCTTGCGCCATCCTATTCATTGCCCATACGAATGTTGAGTTTTCATCGGTTCGTAAACTATTGTAATATTCCTCCAGCGCCACAGCCGCGTCGTTGCTCGAAGAAATAAGCATTATGTAGAGAAGGTTTTCGACCGTCAGTTTCTCGTCCACCACCAGTCCGCCCATTTCTCCGTACGCGTCAACCGCGTTTTTTGATATCGTAACTTCATCTTTCAAATCCAGTTCTCCTATGACTACAAGCGCAGTAATTAATTTAGTCAAACTTGCGATAGGCCGGCTTTCGAATATATTTTTATTGTAAAGCACTTTCTGACTACCCGGCTCTATAACAAGGAGCGCCTCTCCGTCGATATCCTCAAAATCCACATCCCAATTCCGAAGAGGCACAAAGCTTGGATTCTTCAATCGCTCAAGATACGGCTGTACTGAAGTTGAAGTTTCGGGAAAAGCGGACGGCGACGCGTAAGTTGCGCTTGGCAAAATATGCCTTATCTCGCTTGAACTCTCCACGACTCCCGGATCCGTTCCGGAAATTGAATTAAATATTCTATTCACATATTCCGAAATGCTCGTTGCGATTTCCGAACCGTCCATTTTTTTGCTTGGTGAAACTGCGTCTTCATCTGGCTTCACGGGTTCATTGTCGGCCGGTTTCGCAATACCAGAATCAATTTTGTCAGAATTATTCCCTCCTTCATCGCTTTCTGATTCCGCGTCATCGGAAAAATTCGTATCGCTCGATACTTCGGAAAAATTTAGAGAAGCAGTTTGATTTTCCGGTTCGGCATCGCTTCCGATTTTTTTGCCGGATGTATCCGTATCATAACTAAAATTCAGGAACGCAAAAATAGGAAGAAGTATGGCGATTAAAAAAAGGAGAATATAGCGCATTACTCGAGTTTTGGGTTTTCGGTTTAGAAAATACTAATACCTAATACCTAGAATCTAACACTTACTTTATTCTATCACTTTTATTCCCAATTCTGAAAGTTGTTTTTTATCCACAACCGAAGGAGCGTCCATAACTGAAGTTATCCCACTACCCGAAGTGGGAAAGGGTATAACTTCGCGGATACTCGGCTCGCCCATCATTGCCATAAGCCACCTGTCGAATCCCGCTATTCCTCCGTGCGGAGGCACTCCGTAGGAAAACGCCTCAAGGAGATGGTGAAATCTTTCTTCGATTTCTTTCGTTGAATACCCTAGCGCATTAAAAACTTTTGTCAGTATTCCCGGATTATGCGTCCTTATGCTTCCGCCAAAAACTTCGTTGCCATTCAATACCAAATCGTACTGCTTGGCCTTTATATTCAAAATCTCATCCGGCTTATCCAATTTATCCAAATCGTCATCCTGAATCGCGGTAAACGGATGATGCGCCGCGCCAAGACTCCCGTCGTCTTTCTTCTCGAACATCGGGAAATCCGTTACCCAAAGGTACGCGAGGCAATTTTTGTCTTCCTTGTTTTTCCTTATATCCGGCTTGTCGCTGTTGTATTTTTCCATAGCTTCGCTATATGTCATACGAGGAAACGGTTTTTCCTGAAGGGTTTTACCGATAACTTCCTCTGAAACCCTCGTAACCAAATCTTCAAGCAGAGATAAAATATCTTCCTGATCCACGAAAGACATCTCTAAATCTAGCTGGTCGAACTCCAAAGTTCTATCCCCTCTCAAATCTTCGTCGCGAAAACATCTCGCAAACTGAAAATATTTTTCGATTCCCCCAACCATTAAAATCTGCTTGTATTGCTGGGGCGACTGCGGCAAGGCATAAAATTTGCCTTGATGGAGGCGGGACGGCACAAGAAAATCCCTTGCGCCTTCCGGCGTGCTTTTTGTGAGTATAGGAGTGTCAACTTCCAAAAAACCCCGCTTGGAAAGATACTCCCTTATAAACATTTTAACCTCTGCCCGTTTTGCGATAATTTTAGCCACCCTTAAACGGCGCATATCAAGATACCTGTATTTCCATCTTATATCTTCCGTAATATCATATCCGTCACCGCTTATCGGTATAGGGGGGGTGCCGGATACATTAAGAATTTCCACCTTGTCCGCGAGCATTTCAAAATCGCCCGTTACGATATTGGAATTTTTTAATTTTTCCGGGCGCGCCTGTATTTTACCCGTAATCTTGAGGACCCACTCCGAACGCACTTCCTGAATTTTTTCGTATGCTTCTTTCTGGCTAGGCACGAAAACTACCTGTAAAAATCCAGACCTATCGCGCATATCGATAAAAACAATCTTTCCGTGATCTCGGCGCGTATCAACCCATCCCGCGACCGTTACTTGTTCGCCTTCTTTTTTAATTGTGTCTGAAATAGCCGTTCGCCACATAAAATCATTCTAACACCGCCTGCCATTAAGACAAGTGCCGCGTAACCGCTAAAATATGCCGATACTCTAGAATTATCGCGGCGCGAAAGTTTGATTCGCGCACCTTTTCATAGCCCGGGACAATTACTCGCCGGCTCATAACCCATGCCTTCCGCTTCTTCTTTTGAAATAAACCAAATTTTGTTATACGATGATATTCTGTCCGCTCCGGGGCAATCAGGGAGATGATATTTTGAAGAATTTTTACTTGCCACATACATACCCTCCGTTCGCTCTTCAAGCCCTTGAATATTTTCGCTGTTCGTGATATTCTCAAAAGCGGAAGATTTCAAATATTCGACTTCCGTAAGCTGTTTTTCTTGTCCCGGAGCGCTAAGCCGGCCTGCCGCGAAACTGATTAGGGATATCAAAATCACTCCTAAAAACAGGGTAATGTCCGACTCGTTTTTCTTAACAAAATTTTTCACTTCGACAATTTTACTAAACATAAGGGTATGGCTTGCCGCCGCAGATTTTGACCATATTATTCGGCTAAATATTTTATCTTCTTAAGGATTGAATTTCATAAGCAACTTGGGTGTTCAGAAAATTTTACAAACTAATATTCAATAAGTCAACAATATGAGAGCTGGCCGGCGACAAAATTTGGGCGCTACGCTTATTCTTGTCGCTGATCCGCTTCTTATTATCATAAAAGATGAGCAAGACAAAAGCCGCGGGCTCAACACGGTTGGGACGCGATTCAATATCAAAACGGCTGGGAGTCAAACTTTTTGAAGGAGAAACGGCAAAGCCAGGCAATATTTTAATACGCCAACGCGGCACGCATTTTTTGGCTGGAAACAATGTAAAAAAAGGAGCGGATGACACTCTTTACGCCCTCAAAGAAGGCAAGGTTGCTTTCAAAACAATCAAAAAAACCCGTTTCGACGGGAAGCAAAGAATAGCAAAAGTTATAAGCGTTCAGGTCTAACTTTCATAATAGATCGAGCTTCAAAATACTGACTGCCCGAAATTAGCTGATTGCCGCCCGTATAAACTCCACGAATAAAGGATGAGGACGAAGCGGGCGGCTTTTGAATTCCGGATGAAATTGCGTGCCTACAAAAAATTTATGATTTGGAAGCTCTATTATCTCCACAAGATTTCGTTCCGGATTTATCCCCGACATTAAAAGCCCTTCCTTTTCCAAACTCTCCCGGTAATTGTTATTTAATTCGTACCTGTGGCGATGCCTTTCAGAAATAATAAGATCGCCGTTTTTCTCTTTCTCTTTTTCGAAATCTCCCTTGGAATACGCCCTATGAGCCACGCTTCCCCTCTTGACAAGGCAATTATATGCTCCAAGTCGCATACTCGCGCCGTAATCCTTTTTCTGGATGTTTGTTTTCTGTTCGGGCATTACATCTATAACGGGGTGCGGAGTTTTCTTGTCTATTTCGGAGGTGTTCGCTCCGTCCAGTTTGCATACGGTTCTTGCGAATTCAATAGTCGCGATTTGCATACCGTAACAAAGGCCAAGGTACGGGATGTTGTTGCTCCTGCAAAAACCCGCGGCCATAATTTTGCCCTCAACGCCTCTTGAGCCAAATCCTCCGGGAACAATTATACCATCGAAATCTTTGAGTTCCGATAAGGATTCCGGAAATTTTTCGTAATGATCCGAATTTAGCCATGAAATTTCCGGCTTTCGTTTATGAAACCAGCAGGCATGCTTTAACGCCTCTATAACCGAAATATATGAATCTGAAAGCGTAAACGCGCCGCTTTCAAAATATTTTCCGACAATTCCAAGCTTTACCGGATTTTCCGAAGTTTGTATCGTATTTACCAATTTTTCCCACGCTTCAAGATTCTTTCCCTTGCCTCTCATTTCAAACTTCGCGAGGATACGCTTGCCCAAATTTTCTTTCTCGAAATTAAGCGGAACTTCGTATATACTCTCGACATCGGGAGCGGATATAACATCATTCGGGGCTATATTGCAATATATCGAAACTTTCTTTTTCCGCGGCTCGTCCAGAGCATATTCTGATCGGGCAAGAATTATGTGCGGCTGTATCCCGGCTGAATTCAATGAACGCACCGCGTGTTGAGTGGGCTTGGTCTTCATCTCGCCGATCATTTTTGGCACGGGCAAGTAACTGACCAAAATAAAAAGGACATCTTTTGGACGCCTCAAATACATCATTCTCGCGGCTTCCAAAAATAGAAGATTTTCGTACTCGCCAACGGTTCCCCCTATTTCCACCATGACAAAATCCGCTTTTGTCTGCCTTGATACCTTGCTTATTCTTCTTATAACCTCTTCGGGTATATCGGGGACAACAGTAACCTGCCGACCTCCATAGCCGAGATTTCTTTCTCTGTGGATAACGGACTCGTACACCCTCCCCGTTGTCATATAGTTTATGGAGTAGATATTTTTATCCAGAAACCTTTCGTAGTTACCAACATCCTGATCGCACTCAAGACCGTCTTCGGTTACAAAAACCTCGCCGTGCTCAACCGGATTCATAGTGCCGGCATCCACATTTATATAAGGATCGATTTTGATGGCGGTAACATTGTACCCGCGCGATGTGAGGATTCTCCCGATTGAAGATGTCGCCACGCCTTTTCCTATGCCGCTCATTACGCCGCCGGCAACAAAAATAAATTTAGACATGACAAATTGCAGTCACAAATAGCTAAACGCCAAAAACCAAAACAAGATGCCCCATCAAAATAACTCGACTAAATTCAAAAACTACCCGCTATTGGCTATTTTGTTCCTGATTATTTATTATTCTCCCCTCCTTCCACTATAACCCTGATTTCCGCTTCGAGCCCGTGATCGAATTCAATATTTACCGGGAATTCTCCCGCCTCTTTTATCGGCTCTTCCAGTTTTATTTGTTTTGCCGAAACCTTAAAACCAGCTTCCGAAAGAGCCGAAGATATCCTTTGAGCGTTAACGGATGAATAAACCTGACCCTCGTCTCCTATGGGCATAGATATTTTTAATTCGTAGCCATCCAGTTTCGAAACATTAGCTTCTATGCCCTCCAATTCCTTTTGGGCAAGCTCTTCTTCCTTCACGCGCAACAACTCCGCTTCCGCGGCCGCGCTATCCGTGGCTTGCTTTGCCAGATCTTGAGGGAAAAGAAAATTCTTTGCGTATCCGTCTTTCACATCCTTTACTTCCCATTTTTTCCCTAAATTTTCTATATCTTGTAGTAAAATTACCTTCATTGTGAGGATTGTTAATTATGATCCCAAATTCATTATTTAGAATATATCACAACTCTTTTAGCGCTTCAATAGCTTTTTCAAGCTGTATATCCCCCTTGCTTTCGAATATTTCCTGCGTCATATCCACTTTGATATCGGGCTCAAGACCGTTCCCGTCTATGGATATGCCGCTTGGAGTAAACCATTTTGCCACGGTTATTTTTATATTTGAACCGTCTGATAACTTTACCAGCTGTTGAACGGACCCCTTGCCAAATGTTGATTCTCCGATAAGCTGGACTCCCCTATGATCTTTTAACGCCCCTGCCAATATTTCTGATGCCGAAGCAGAACCCTTGTTAACCAATATAACCAGCGGATAGCCGGAAAGAGCGCCGTTACCGCGTGTCTTGTAGAATTTGCCGGACTCAACCACACCCCTTTCTTCCGCAACTACCATGCCCGGATCCAGAAACCAACCCGCGATATCCACTGAAACCTCGAGAAGCCCTCCGGGATTATTTCTAAGATCTAAAATTATTTTTTCGACATCGGATTTTAGAATTTCGTTAGCCAAATTATTGAAATCCGCGGACGCACTTTCCGTGAACTGATATAGCGCCACATAACCTATTCTGCCTTCTTTTTCTTCCCACTCGGTACTTGGAATCTTTATAGTATCGCGAACTATCGCGATTTTTATACTCCCATCAACTCCGTTTCTCTCGATTGTCAACACCACTTTTTCGCCTTTCGGGCCCCTTATAATCTGTATAGCTTCGTCTAACGCAAGGTCGTCCGTGGCGGTGTCATCAATGTATAATACTCTGTCTCCCGATTTAACGCCAGCGCGTTCCGCCGGACTGTTTTTTAACGGAGAAACTATAGTCAGGACACCCTCCTTTATCGTAATTTCCGCGCCAATTCCTTCAAAAGAGCCGTTGATGTTTTCTTCAAAAATTTTAGACAGTTTGGGCTTTAGGAATGTGCTGTGAGGATCTCCAAGCGCTTTTATCATTCCCTCCATCGCTCCGTAAATAAGATCTTCCTCCTCGACTTTTTCGCTCTCAACATACATTTCTTCGATAACATCTATGCCCTCCCTTAAAAGTTCGAATGAAGGACTCGATGAAAAAAACGATGATGCGTTAAACCTGCCCGATTCGTCGTTTGATCCCAAAATCTTACCGATTATAAGTCCGCTTCCGAAACCAAACGCTAAAACTCCAAAAAAAATTACTATTAGATTTGCGTTTTTTTGCATTGCGGTATTTTCTTTAATTACGCCCCGCTAATGTCGCGGGTAAAAAATTTTATACGGTTATGTTAATATTATTCGACAACTCCTTTGAACATTTGCCTTATTTCGTCGTAATTTCCGCCCTTGGGCAACAACACATATTTTCCATCGACATTTCCCGAAACAAGCAATCCTCCGTTTTCATTTTCTTCGAGAAAAACTTTCGACCAATCCTCAATTTCCCCGTCCTTAATGGTATCGATAAGTTCTTTCATTTCCGAAATGTCCATATCGCTCCTTACATTATCGCCCAAAGTGTCAAGAATGTTAAATATTTTCACTGGGTTTACAAGCACTCCCAAACTCAAAGCTTTTGATTTAACGGCTTCTATGATTTCGTGCTGTCTCCTCATTCTGTCGAAATCAGAACTTGAATAACGCGATCTTGCGTAATACAACGCCTCTTCGCTGTTCATCAGGTTTTTCCCTTCCGGAACATAAAATACCCACCCCGATTCTTCGAGTTTCCAATACCTCTCATCTTCTCTTCCGTCATGAATCCACTGCTTTGGCTCCTCGAAAGGCGAAGTTCTATATATTGTTATCTCGCCGATATCGCCAATAATTTTCTGAAAACCTTCAAAATCAACGCTCACAGCGTAATCCACATAAACGCCGCTCAACACGGACACAAGCGCTTTCATAAGTTGCAACCCGCCTCCTCCCGGACGCCTTGCTTCACCCACAGCATACGCCGCGTTTATTTTTTCCTCTCCATAATCGGGTATTTCCACATACAAATCGCGGGGAATAGAGATTAGAGCCGCTTTGCCGTTATCTTTGTTCAAACTTGCGAGTATGATCGTATCCGCGAGCAACTCGCCGTTCATCGGCTCTTTGTCGTCGCCGTTTATACCCCTTATTCCGATAAATAAAACATCAACTCTTGCCTCTTCGCGTTCTGGAATTTTTGAAAATTCCGATATCGTCTCCGCCCAAATAGCTTCGTGGTCGTCGCCTATCACGGTTATTGTCCGTCCCGCTTTATAACCAAAAAATATCCCCCCTAAAAGGATTGTAATGCCTATTGATATTATTACTCTCTTCTTGGAAAACAAAGCGTTGAATTTGAAACTTAGGAGTAAATTTTGCCTTATTTTGAAAACTCATACCATGGCGCGCTACCATGCTTAAATCCTTAATCCCCTTAACAGAACCATCCGCCTATTTCCGCGTCCGACACCTTTTTGTTGGCCATAACATATTTTCGCTTTCTCCACGCCCGGGGACAAAGTCGGAAAAAATCAACAGCGGATTTCCATCCGTATTTTTCGTAATTTATCACATACGACCACGATGCCGCCTCTTTTACGAATATAAGAAGAGCGTACCTTAGAAATGTTCTCGGAGTTTCATTTTTTATTTCCATTAGCCGCTGATTAGTGAAAGAGTGAATTTTGGCAAAATCGCTTATTTTTTTCCTTGCCTCTATTATCTCTTTGAATTTTTTTGAAGTTCCTTCGCCTGCGGACCTGTCGTGATACCCGACGCACTTTGGCTGATATATGAATTTCCACCCAAAAAGCCGCATTCTCCACGATAAATCCACATCCTCTTTATAGGCGAAAAAATCCTCATCAAAATATTCGTTTCCGATTTTTGCGCTTTCGAGAGATTTTTTTCTGTACACGGGTGCCGCGCCGTCTATACCCCATACCTCTTCTTCCTTTTCATATTGGCCTTCATCTTTTTCGCCTTGACCTCTATTTATAGACCTGCGATTCCTAAAAATAACGAGTCCGGCGGTATCTATGCGATTAGTTCTTGGATTAAAAAGCTTTCCCTGAATTCCCGCTAAACTATTGTCCGCGCGCAAAGATTCTACCGCGTATTTTACATAGTTCTTGTCCAATTCGCAATCCGCGTTTAGGCAAAGTATAAACTCTCCGGAAGCCATGCTCATTCCCTTATTATGGCTCCCGCCGAATCCAAGATTCTTTTCGTTTCTAACGATTGTTAATTTCGCGCCGCCTTTGTAATTTCTATAGACATTTCGCGCCACTTCCGAAGTTTTATCGCTGGATAGATCGTCAATTAGAAAAACTTCAATCGGACTATAGGATTGATTTAACGCGGAGCTAAGAGATTTTTCGATGTTTTTCTCTTCGTTACGGGCAGCAATTGTTATGGTGACTATTGGCATTATTTGAATAAAACTATATTCTGACGACTAGAATTCATTCAGGCCACGATTCGTGGCCTGTTTTTTATAGCCGCTTTTTAGCGAAATACTATGTATCAAGGCAACTGATACTACAAAAAACAGCAATACTTTGTCGTTAAGCAATGCGACATCCACCACACTATATGCCATAACCCACACAAAGTAAACGGCGAAAAGTCCTGAAAATAAGGAGGGGAATTTGTCTTTGACAGTTACCGAGGTCCTTATTGCCATCCAAAATATTTCAGCAAACAGCAATAAAAGCGCGGCTACTCCGAAAATACCCGTCTCCGCCGCTACATCCAAGTACAAACTATGAGCCGAAGCGCCCTCTTTGGTCGAGGACAAATTTTCCCCCAAAACTGCCGGATAATTGCCTATTCCCACTCCAAGCCATGGCCTCTCCGATATTGAATTCCAAGTGGAATTCCATATTTCTATTCTGCCTCTATTTGAAATCTCTCTGCGATTCAGCGAGCTGGATATGCGTTCAAAAGTGGAGCTCGAAGAAATCCTGCCTCCCTGAAGAATTTGCGACACTTCTAAAAATTGAGAAACCGCAGGAAAAAACGCGAAAAAAATCAGTATTGAAATTATGCCTATTTTAATATGCCGCCTTGCTCCTAAAATCGCCGCGAAAATTCCGCCGAAACAATTTTCTAAAATCTTATTGCAACTTTTCGGTAAGAACAGAACCGCGAGACATAACAAAAACACCGGCGCCGCCCCCACCCATATCCCGCGCGTGCCTGAAAATATTATAGACATCAGGTAAAGCGCCGAAATAACACCGAAAAAAAGCTTCCTCGCGCCGCGCTCTTTTTCTACGACAAAATAGGCAACGGCTATCGGTATTGAAATGAGCATTGACAAAGCAAACGAGTGAGAATCGGGAAATACGGAAAATATCCGTAGTGTGGCATCCGCGTCTTCATAGTAAGAAAACCAAGTATTCGAGTAACTAAGCAAATCGCCAAGGTTATTTCCGTAAAAAACCGGAATTACATGAGAAGCCCACCACTTCCAAAAAACGAAAAGCGGCAAAAATAGCGTCGCGATAAACTGGC
>Ga0155117_105_pt1 | contig 28277 bp, 13 predicted proteins | sample RifCSPhighO2_01_FD_106085 | JGI IMG/M metagenome (GOLD analysis project Ga0155117, IMG submission 106085) | Candidatus Spechtbacteria bacterium RIFCSPHIGHO2_01_FULL_43_30
TTTCAATACTTCAGTCATCAGGTTTCGTGGGAATAGGCACGACAACTCCTTCAGGAACTCTCGGAGTGCAGGGAACCTCGTTCTTTTCGGGAAACGCCACATTCTACGGAGGTTTCACCTGCGCGGACTGCATAACTCTGGGTACTGAAACAGCAGGCGACTATGTGCAGTCAATAACCGGAACAAACGGCATAACCGTATCAGGCGGTTCCGGAGAATCGTCAACCCCGTCTGTTCTACTTGGCGGTTCGTTAACCCAGGCAACAACAGTATGGCTGAATTCAAGCGCTTTCAATTTCAACCTTGATTCAACAGGAGATTTCTCAATCAGAGACGCTACCACAACCATATTCGCCGTGTATGACAACGGCAGAGTGGGTCTTAAAACCAGAGACGGCACCCCGTCCACTCTTCTTGAAATTCAGGACAACGATAGCGGGCTCAATTCCGCGGGTTCGGATGTGGTGCTCACCATCAACAACGCTTCTTCAACTGCGGCGTTTGACCCATACATCCGTTTCCAGACAGCCTCCACGACAAGATGGATACTAGGCGCGGACGATTCAGCCAGCGACTTATTCAGAATAGCAACCAGTTCAATGACAGCCGCGCCAGGCCTTTCAATACTTCAGTCATCAGGTTTCGTGGGAATAGGCACGACAACTCCTTCAGGAACTCTCGGAGTTCAGGGAACCTCGTTCTTTTCGGGAGTAGCAAGTTTCTACAACACCTCTACTTCTTTCAATGGGATTTCATACGGGTGGCCAAGCGCGGACGGTTCTCTTAATCAGGTTCTTACAACAAATGGCGCGCGCGTTCTTACATGGACAAGCGCGGCTAGTGGAGGTGAATGGACAGACGACGCGGGCGGATTCCTTTACCCATCCGAAACCGTGGACGACATAATATTTGGCGCATCGGCGACATCTTCCGCGCCATTCTTCTTCGATGTTTATAGGTCGTTATTCAAGATATCCTCGACAGGAACGGTTGCTTTCGGAGATTTTAATTCTTTCGAAACTGTAATTGACGATATGGAATTTACAGCCATACATTGGACAGCTTCGGATACATCCAATACGCCCACAAGCACAGCTACATCTACCGACCCAACTTCCACAACGGCTCCAAAAGTGGGCACTCAAGCTCTAAGAATAACTACAAACGGGAACTCATCGATAGGAGATACGGTTACCAAGTCATTTTCGGCAAACAAGAATTTTTCTTCATACGAAACAATAGGATTTTGGATATACGCGACAAATCATTCAACCACAACATCACAGATAATATCCATACAGTTAAACGATTCATCAACCGGAATACTGGATCATAATATCAGTATGAGGGAGGCCAATAGGTGGCAATACGAGGAATGGAATCTTTCGGTAACTACAACATCCGCTTATGACGATGTAAGCGCTGTAAGATTTATAATAGACAACGCAACATCGTCTCCGACATTTGTCGTGGACCATGTGCGATTATACGACAATGACGAAAGAACCTCCGAATTATATGTTGACGGAAACGGAAACGCCGTTTTCGCGGGCAGAGGCGGCGTAGAACTTGTTGCCGGAGCTGGAAACTCGGGTCAACTGCCAAATGTTAAAATCACTAATACCTCCGTGGAAATCAGCACACCTCTAAATGTGAATGTGGGCGGAGATGTCGGGATAGATTACGATCTTCAATTTTTGAATACCGGCACATCGTACATAACATCCGAAGGGCCTCTCCAGATACTTGCGGGAGATCCAAATCACGCAGAAAATCTTACTTTGGGAATCCAGGGAACCGGCAATGTTGTGGTTAATGTTCAAAACGCGAGTACTACTGTGGGCGGATTTATAGTGAGGGGGAGCGGAGGCAATGTGGCAAGAATCACTCCGGACGGCAATATGCTTCTTGGCTCAACAAGCACTATAGACAGCGCGAATATTCCAGACGGTTCGTTCTATGTGGGAAATGGCGCCGTTTGCGTGGATAATTACGGAGATAATTGCGATGATTCTTCGAGAAGCAGGGGAAGTATTTATGCGCACGACGGCACATTGCAGACCTTGGATGTGGCGGAAAATTACCCGACATTAGACGAGTCGCTTGAGGCGGGCGATATTGTGATGATTCAGCCGGAATTCGGGCAGATATGCTTAGTCAGCGCAGAGAATGAAGACGGAACAAAATATTGCGAAAAGAGCGCGACTAGCAGTATTCCTTTCGTGGCAAAATACAGCGGGGATGACCAAAGCAAAGTCATAGGAATTATTTCCACGGCCCCAGGCGTGCTTCTTGGAGGATTTGGACACTCGGACTTCATGGAATATAAGCAAGTGCCCGTGGCTTTGGTCGGGCGTGTTCCGGTAAAAGTTTCTACTGAAAATGGTGTTATAAATCCGGGCGACAGAATTTCAATATTGCCATCGGGTTTTGGAGCAAAAACCCTTGCAAGCGGACAATCTATAGGTATTGCCGTCGAACCATTCCCGTTTGAGCGCAAAGAAACGGATGAAGAAACGGACAAAGAAACAGATGAAATTCAGACCGGAAAAGTATTGGTATTTGTTAATCTTGGTTACTACAAACTCACCGTTTCGGAAGGAGAGGATAATTATTTGAATTCTATCACGCTTGAAGATGTGGCATTGAAGCAGTCGGAGTTTGAAGAAAGAATTTCATTTTTGGAATTGAAATTAAATGAGGCCGGAATTCTGGACGGCTTTGACGAAGTAAACGGCGAAGTTATTTCCGAAATCGGGTCTTCGGATGATTCGAGCGGAGTTCTATCAAATATTTTGTCCACATTCGGTTCGATAGGGGCTAAAATATCAGATGGAATATTTAGCATAAAGCAACTGATGACGGGAAAGATTATAGTTGAAAGGCCGGAAAATGATAACGCGAAAAGCACTATTGGAGAAGCAATAATACTGGCTGGTTCCACATCTACGGAAGTTTCAGCTACGGAACTTGGTCTCTATGACAAGATTTTTGTAACGCCCGAATTGCCCGTTTCACTCGGGGTTATCAAAAGAAAACCCGGTAGCAGTTTTACGGTTGGGATTTCGGCGGTCAGCGCAAGAGATATTTATTTTGACTGGTGGATTGTGGGCGTAAAACCGACAACAGACAGCACGGATACTCCTTTGAGCAGTTCATGCGAACAGCGTATAACTTATGGATGGAACCCCGAAACTCCGGAAGACGCGCCTATAGGAGCGCAAAGCGGCGGAGAGTGTAAAGCGTTTGACACTTCTTGCCTGCCAAGCGGTTTTATTGAAGTCGAAAATTGCAGTACAAAGAATCCGGTTAGCGAAGGAAATGATTCATCCGAAGACGAAGAAATTGATTTGGATGATAACGCTACAACTACTTACAGCGACGAGATAATAGACGAACCAGCCGATGAGCCAACGGTATCCGACGAACCGGCAGATGAAATAGCGGACGAATCGGCGGACGAGGTAACGGACGATGGCAATACAATTACCGATAGCGAGGAATTGGCGGATGAGAGTTTAATCACAAGCGATGAGACGAGTGATGAAAATTCAACAACAGAAGATTCCGGTTCTGTTGAGAGTATTACGATCACGGAGAATCAGAGTTCGGAAGCTGGCAGTGATTTAAGCCCAGAAGAAAATACTGAAAACGAGAATAATACGGCTGAAAACGGTGAAACCATCGCTGAAACAGAGGAGATTTCCAATTCCACAGGGACAGATGCCGGCGGGATATAAATTTATTGTATTAAGAATTTATGACGCAAAAATCTAAATGAAGAGAAAACTGGCAATATTCGCCATATCATTTATATCAATATTTGCTTCAGCCAGTATCGTATTGGGTTTGAACGGTTATTTCGGCGGCGGCGCGGGAAGCGAGAAAATAGACGCGAGTTCTTTAACCCTCGGTCTTGTCGCGCATTGGGCGTTCAACGAGGGTTCGGGGCAAATCGTAAAAGATTCATCCGCGAATAATACGAACGCGGTACTTGGAGATACTGTGGCTGAAGGTTCGGACGATCCGCAATGGAGCGCGAGCAAAGCAGGTTACGAAGGCGCTTTGGATTTCGACGGAAGCGACGATGATGTTAATGCCGGTGATATTAACGCAGTGGACGGCATATCTCAAATGACGGTGTCGGCTTTGGTGAAAATAGACACTCTTAAGGATTCAGGGACAATTATCGGAAAATATGATGACGGCGTGGATAATACCGGATGGGCAATGCTAATGGGATCCGTTTCGAACGGAGGCAATAATGACGCGGCGTTTCTTTTGGCAAGCGGCGCCTATGGCTATACAACGGGGGATATTATAAGCACGGGAATATGGCAGTATTGGACGGCAGTTTTTAACGGATCGTTAAGCGGAAATTCAAACAGAGCTAAGTTTTATCTCAATGGAGTCGAGCAGTCCCTGACATTTGTGGGTACTATACCGGCTACAACATTGACAAACGCATACAATGTTTTAATCGGGAATGTGCAGGCTTCGACTGTAAATATGGACGGCAAGATAGACGAAGTCCGCATTTATTCAAGGGCGTTATCCGCGGCTGAAGTGAAAATGCTGTATAACCGAAGCGGACCTGCCGCTCATTACAAATTAGACGAAGGGTCAGGTTCTACCGCGTATGATTCGGCAAGTACTACGGGAAGCGGGACTATAACCGGAACTAAATGGGTTACGGGAAAATACGGTACCGCGCTCGATTTTGACGGTTCGGACGATGTCATCACGGTATCAAACGCAAATCCGATAGATTTTGACATCGGATTAAAGAACGCGGTTACTTTTTCGGCATGGATTTTTGCTCATTCGGACGGCGAAAACAATAATGGGCAGATAATACAGAAAGGCACCGATACTTACATAAGATTGGGAAACGAATCAAACACAAAATTAAGCATTGGGGCTTCGATTGATCTTTCCACGACTGATGCCAACGCCACTTCAACAGGTTCTTTAACGACAAATACATGGCACCATATTTCGGTGGTGTGGGAAGACGATTCGGATGACGACCTTTCAATTTACATAGACGGTGTTTTGAAAGCCGTATCGTCTAACGGATCCGGAGGGCCAGCTTCGGACGGGAATAATCTTTTAATCGGAGGCGCAACTACCAACAATTTCGACGGGCTTATAGATGACATAAGAGTATATGGGTACACTAGAACCGCGGAAGAAATCAATTTGGACTATAATGCCGGATTTTCTGCAAGATTCGGAGGGTCGCCGAACAAAGATGCGAACAGAGATCTGGTTGGATACTGGAATTTCGATGAGGGAACCGGCCAAACCGTAAATGATACTTCAGGATCAAATAACGACGGGTCTTTGGGCGCCGATACGGGCCTGGCCTCGGATGATCCGTCTTGGACTGCCGGCAGGGAAAAAACCGGCGGAGGAGCATTAATATTCGATGGAACTGCGGAATATGTGAGGATACCGGACAGCGCGAGTCTAAATTATAATGGCATGCCCGGAGCAACGGTCATGGGATGGGTGAATTTGGATACTTTGCCAAGCGGAGACCAAATGACAATATATTCACACAGAAACAGTACTGCCGCGAATAGGACATGGAATATCGAAGGAACTCTAGGAGGCAATGTGTTATGTGAAACAAACGACGGAGATGGTTCAGCGACAGCCACAACGGATTTCACTACCGGAACATGGTTTCATTTCGCTTGCGTTTGGAGTCCACTGGGGCTTACTGTTTATTTCAACGGAGTCGCGGAAGCGACGGATTCCGCGGTCGAGGCAACCTTGGATGATAATAGTAATATTCATGCTATCGGAGTGAGGGACCAAAGCGGGACAAGGAGTCAGTGGCTTGATGGAAAAATTGATGAAATTCGCATTTACAGCAGATCTCTTTCGGCTTCGGAGATACGATATTTTTACAATAGCGGGGGGCCGATTGCCTATTACAAATTCGACGAAGGAATCGGCTCCACGGCGTTTGATTCATCAAACTTGGCAAACAACGGCAGTATTACGGGAGCTCGTTATGTCGGCGGAAAATACGGTACCGCGCTCGATTTTGACGGTTCGGACGATGTGGTAACTGTGACAAATACAGGCGTTATCGATTTTGACGAAGGATTGAATAGTGCGGTAACCTTTTCGGCATGGATTAACGCGGATTCCGACGGGGAGGGAAATCTTGGGCAGGCGATATGGAAGGACGACGATACTTACATACGGGTAGCGAATGAATCGGGAGGTTTGCTTGACATTGAAGCGGGAATAAATCTCGTTACAATAGATCCCACTTTATCAATTTCAAGGGCCATTACCATAAATACCTGGCATCATATCGTTATGATTTATGAAGACGACGCGGATGACGAGATTACTTTGTATATTGACGGAATAATTCGCGGTTCTTCATCAACGGGATCGGGAGGTCCGAAAGTAACAGACACTAACAATCTTTTAATAGGAGGGACAACAACCGCGAATTTTGATGGCAGGATAGACGATGTGCGCGTGTATAACTACGCAAGAAACGAAGAGGAGATACTTGTTGACTATAACGCGGGTCTTGCGAGCCGTTTCGGAGGTTCTCCGAACGAAGATAAAACTCGCGGATTGGTCGGTTACTGGAGTTTTGATGACGGAGCAGGCCAAATATTAAACGACGGATCGGACGCGAATAACGACGGCATATTGGGAGGGGCTTCCGCGGTCGAGGCGGATGATCCCAAATGGGCCGCGGGTAAGCAAGGAAACGGCGGTGCGTTGGATTTTGACCAAACTGATGATGTTGTAGCCGTTACGGCAAACTCGACTATAAATGATCTTTTTGATTTTTCTCTTACGGCTTGGTTTAACGCTGATGATGGGGGAGCGTCAGACCTCGGAAGAATATTAGAGAAAACCGGCGCATTTCTTATTTTTATGTCCTCGGTCAATTCAAGGCTCACATTTGAAGCTGAAAGGTGGTCCACCGATGGTCAGTGGCGCATGAACTATCCCGTGAGCATATTCGGAGCGTGGCACCATTTGGCGGTAGTTTACAGTTACGCGAATGTAAGCATTGATCCCGTAATATATCTTGACGGAGTGGTTTTCGTGACAGATACAATCGCGCCGGTGGGTCCTTTATCAAGCGAGACATCAAATTTGTATTTCGGGAATGTTTCCGCCGGAAACCGCGGTTTTGACGGAAGAATAGACGAGATTAAGATTTATAACAGAATGCTTTCCGCCGCGGAGGTGAGAGATGATTTTAACCAGGGAAGACCGATTGCTTTTTATAAATTCGAAGAAGGTTCAGGCGCGACAGCGTTTGATTCGATGAACCTTACGGCGGACGGGAGTATAACCGGCGCATTCTATGTTACCGGAAAATACGGTTCGGCTTTGGATTTTGACGGTTCGGACGATGAAGTAACTGTTACAAACGGAAGCACGATTGACATGGATATTGGTCTTAGCAAGGGCCTTACTTTTATGGCATGGATAAACGCTGATTCCGGAGGAGAAGGAGGCACCGGAAGAATTTTTGAAAAACGCGCAGGAACATATATGCAAGTAGATACGGAAAGCGGAGGAAAACTTGACCTTGAAGCCGCCTTGGACCTTGTAACTACCGACGCGAGTATAAATTTGTCCGGATTATTGCGGATAAACACATGGCATCATGTCGCGATGGGATACACAGACGATGACGACGATGAAATCTCCGTTTATGTTGACGGGAAGCTTGCCGGAACTTCGGTAAATGGAGTTGCCGGCCCGCTTACTTCCGATTCAACAGCTTTAACGATAGGAGGCGGAGGCGGAACAACTCTAAATTTCGACGGAAGCATTGATGAATTCAAGGTTTATTACTACGAAAGATCCGCAAGCGAAATCCTTTCTGATTATAATGAGGGCTTGAATACGCGGTTTAGATAAGCATAAATGATACTTTCGATTTTCGCATACGATATGGGCAGTAAGGAATTTTTAACTAGAAATTACCCTGTTTAGTTTGCGTAAAAGAGGTAGGACAGTTTATAATTAAATGTATTACAATTAAGTTTCAAAACCGTATGTTAGAAAAGCTCGCAAAATTTTCCAAATATTTACAAAAGGGCAAGGGCGGCATGGAGTTTTTAAGAAAAAATTCCGAAAAATTCGATAACAAAGCCGGCATCGCGGAAAGAATAAAGGACAGCAATTCTTCTGCGTCCATTCAAAACAGTCCAAGGTCGGGTATGGATAAGTTTGAGATGTGGGATAAGATAGGCAGAGTGTGTGTTTACCTGCTGTTTGGCGCTGTCCCCGTATTTTTTTTACCGTTTACTTCATTTCCCGTAGTTGAAAATAAAACAGCGCTAGGGGGACTGCTTGTTTTGACCGGTTTGGGTTTATGGTTTGTAAAGATTTTGAATACTGGTAAAATTTCCCTTCCAAAAACTAAGATTTGGCTTTTGGCGGCATTATTCTTATTGATAACGGCAGTTTCGACAATAAAATCAGAATCAAGCGAAACAAGTATATGGGGCCATCTTTCATCTCCGGATTCATTTTCTCACCTCGCTTTGTATTTGGCGGCTATGTTGCTGGTCCCCCTGTTTTTAAGGGGTACGGAGCATCTCATAAAAGCGCTTTTGTTTTTTAGCGTATCTTTGTTTTTGATTTCAATATTCAGTTTACTGCAATTATTCGGCATTTTTACGCTTCCATTCGATTTTTCGAGAAATACGGCATTTAACCCCATCGGCAATCCTCAAGGTCTGGCGATATTTCTGGGTTCTGGGCTTGTGATGCTGGTGGCTTTGCTTGCGAGTTTCAAGGTAACAAGGTTAATGAAAGCAATATTTTCAATCGCGGCTCTACTTCTTGGGGTTATACTTATGCTGATAGATTTCAGCTATATATGGATAGGCCTTTTCTTGTGTTCGGTTTTATTGGTAAGCTGGCAGGTTATGAACTCAAGGCGCGATACGGAGCATACTGAAGCGCCTTTACTTAAAGGGGGATATGGCGGAGAGGAAAACGGAGCAGTTACTCTTAGACCGAAATTCGGTTTGCCTGTGGCGTTAATGATAGTTGTCGCGATTATGTTTTTCGCGAAGCCGCCTATTTCAAGCATCGTTAATGTGCCGCCGGAGGTGAGGCCGAGTTTACCGGCTACATTGGGCGTAGCAAGCGCATCCATGAAATCTGATTTTTCAAAAGTGCTTCTGGGATCCGGACCATCTACTTTTCTGTACGAATATTTATCATATAGACCGCAAGAGTTGAACGCGACTGCTTTCTGGAATACTCGGTTCTCACAGGGATTTTCAACAATTTCAACTATGCTTGTCAATCTTGGAATATTGGGAACGGGGTCGCTTTTGACTCTTATGGCTGCGTTTAGTATGTCTGCTTTCAAAGGGATAACGGCGCTTTCACTGAAAAAAGAGCCGTCATCCGGCAAAAAATCCGTTAAATCCTCGGAAAAGATCGCGCTTATCTCTTTCGCGAGCTTCTTATTCCTGATACTTTTTTGGTTTGCGTATCCTGTAAATTTTTCCGTGTATCTTCTAACCTTTTTGTTTATGGGAGTTGTGCTCTCGGCTTTAACTGCCGGAGGAGCAATGAAAACATTTGAGTTTTCTTACATAAAATCCCCCCAGCATACTTTCGCGGGTTCGGCGATAGCGATAGTTATGGTTGTTTTCGTGATAGTAGGGGGGTACTGGCATATCCAAAAGTATGTTGCGTCGGCTTTTCATACTTTTGGAGTAAACACTTATAACGGCGAGAAAAATGTGGACGCGGCTATAGAAAAAGTGCAAACCGCGGTTAAGCTCGACAGTGACCGCGATGATTATTGGAGAACATTGTCGGAACTTTTGAATCTAAAAGCGCGCGCAATAATAAATTCGGGCAGTATTTCTTCGCCCGACGCGCAGAGAAGATATCAAGTCGCCCTTCAAAATCTGATACAATCGGCGCAAGAAGTTACAAGATTAAATCCTCTGGATCCGTTGAACTGGAGCCAGCTTGCTTCCGTTTACGAATTGAATATCGATATTGTCAGGGGATCCGAAAGATTCGCGATAAAAAATTACAAGGAAGCTTTGGACCGAAACCCGAAGAATCCTCAAGATTACTTAAATTTAGCTCGCGCCTATGTGCTTGCGTCAGACGGATTGCAGAAAGGATCCGCGGATCCGGATGAAGGAAAGAGCCCGGCGGAACAAAGGAAAGAATATTTGGAATCCGCAAGGGACAATCTTCAAGAAGCGATAACTTTGAAAAACGATTATGCCGCCGCTCATTTTATGATCTCTCAAGTTTACGAAAGGTTGGGCGAAAGGGCGCTTGCGATACAAAAAAACGCGGATGCCAGAAATTTGAATCCGCTTGATACGGGAGTGGGTTATCAGCTGGGACTTCTGTTTTACATTAACGGCGAGTTGGAAAACGCAAAATTGGAACTCGAAAGAGTTGTCAGAATCAATCCCGATTTTTCGAATGCCCTGTATTTCCTCGGTTTAAGCTATGAAAAATTGGGAAATACCGAAGCCGCGATTAAGAGTTTTACCAAGATCAGGGAATTAAACCCAGCTAACAAGGAAGTAGAAAAGATTCTTGAGAATCTCCGCGCGGCGAGACCCGCTCTTTTTGGAATTTCGTCTTCGGAAGATTTTCCAGAAGAACGGCTGGAAGCGCCGATTGATACGGAAGGAACCGGTCCGGATGTCGGAGGAATAGAGTAAATTCTTAGCCATTTACGCGGCTGAAAGCAAAATATTGACACCGTCGAATTATGGGTGTAAAGTGTTAATAATATCATGTACCCGTTGTCTTGGATTATGCTAATTTGACTTTTTGCCGGCTATGATTTATCATTGGATACATTCGGGTATTAGGTTTATCATCATTACTACTTTATCCATAAGTAATTAAATATACATAACAGGTTTGACAATAAACCCATATTTTATTATGGGAAGATGTGTTTATTTTAACTATTCTTGCCCTTAACGGTATTTTTGAAAAGGGTAGAAATTCAGTTTTTTAGTTTTTAACAGTAATTATCCTGGATACCCCATCCGACAGTTGGCGGATGGTTGCCCTCCAAGGTCTAGGAATGAAAACAAAAAATTTCGGTAAACACACATACAAAGAATACGATTTCCCCAATTTTCTTGAAATACAAAGGAGATCATATCAATGGTTTTGGGATAAGGGACTCCGCGAATTGCTAGATGAAATTTCTCCTGTTAAAGATTTTAGCGAAAAAGATTTTGAGATCAGTTTCCTGGAATATAAGCTCGATGAGCCAAAATATACTGAATTTGGCGCGAGAGAGCGTAATACATCTTACGAATCCGCTCTTCGGGTAAGAACAAGTCTCAAGAATAAGCACACAGGAGAAGTTAAGGAGCAGGAGGTGTATTTGGGTGATTTCCCTATTATGACAAAAAGGGGAACTTTTATTGTGAATGGGGTGGAAAGAATCGTTATATCCCAGCTGATTCGTTCAGCGGGTGCTTTTTTTACTTCAACATGGTATGGAGGAAAACAGCTTTTCGGAGGAAAAATCATACCAAACAGAGGCGCTTGGCTGGAGTTTGACACGGATTCGAACGGAGTATTGGGAGTAAAAATAGATAGAAGAAGGCGAATGCCGGTTACTACTTTGTTTAGGGCTCTTGGAGTTGAGAAGGATGAGGATGTTCGCAAGATTTTCAAAAAAATTGACTCCGACCCGTCCATTTCTTACATAGAAGAAACTCTAAAACGCGATCCGTCAAAGACGCGAGATGAGGCATTGATAGAAGTTTACAAAAGAGTGAGGCCGGGCGACCTTGCGACAGTAGATAATGCCAAACAGCTTATAGAAAATATGATATCCAATTTTGAAAGATACGATCTTAGCCGTGTTGGAAGGTGGAAAATGGAACATCGGCTGGAAGAGCAATTTCAGTTGAAGAAAGCCAAGGAGAACACGGATTACAGCAAAGAGGAAAGAGTTTTGCGCGTGGACGATATACTGGGAGTTGTTTATGAGATTATAAGGATGAACAACAACCCTGAAGCTAATCCGGATGATATAGACCACCTCGGCAATAGGCGGGTTCGCGCGGTTGGAGAGCTTCTGCAAAATAGATTAAGAGTCGGGCTGACGAGGATGGAAAGGATTGTCAAGGATAAGATGTCCACTCTTGACCCGGCTACCATCACGCCGTCCCAATTGATAAATGCGAGGCCGGTTATGGCGGTTGTGCGGGAATTTTTCACGACTGGCCAGTTATCTCAATTCATGGATAATACAAATCCTCTTTCCGAACTCGAACATAAGAGGCGTCTTTCGGCTACGGGACCGGGCGGCTTAACGCGCGAGAGAGCGGGATTTGAAGTGCGGGATGTTCAGCCGTCTCACTATGGACGAATATGCCCGATACAAACTCCGGAAGGGCCAAATATAGGGCTTGTCGGCCATTTAGCTTCTTACGCGCTTTTGAATGAGTACGGTTTTTTAGAAACCCCGTATTTTAAGGTTAAGGACGGAAGAATTACTGGAGAAATAGAATACCTGAACGCCCATCAAGAAGAAAGGATGAATATAGCTTCAGCGGATGTGCAGGTTGTTGATGGGAAAATAACGGAAAAGTTTGCCAGGGCTAGAATAAAAGGCACGCCCGGGCTGATAGAAAAATCAAAAATTCAGTATGTCGATGTTTCGTCACAGCAGGCGATTTCAGTAGCTACCGCTTTAATACCATTCCTAGAGCACGACGACGCAAACAGGGCTCTTATGGGTTCTAATATGCAGAGGCAGGCGGTTCCTTGCATTAAACCCCAAGCTCCGTATGTAAGAACCGGTCTTGAAGAAAGAGTTGCCCGAGATTCCGGTCTTGTTATGCTCGCCGAAGAAGATGGCGATGTGCTGGAAGCGGACGCAAGCCATATAAAAATAAGAGTAAAAAACCCTAAAGGCGGAGGCAAGATTAAATCCAAAGCAACTGTCGATTACAGACTTACTAATTTTAGGAGATCAAACCAATACACGGCAATACACCAAAAAACCCTCGTTAAGCCGGGAGACAGGATAAGAAAAGGGGATGTAATAGCTGACGGTTCAGCGGTGGAAAAGGGCGTTTTAGCTTTGGGAAGAAATGTTCTCACGGCTTTCGTATCTTGGAGGGGCAATAACTTCGAAGACGCGGTGGTTGTATCGGAAAAATTGGTTAGAGAAGACGCGTTTTCGTCTATACATATCGAAGATTTCTCGATAGATGTGCGCGAAACGAAACTTGGACCGGAAGTTACGACTTGCGATATACCCAATGTTTCAGAGGAAAAGCTTAGAGATCTCGACGAGGAAGGTATCATAAGAATCGGCGCTTATGTTGAAGCCGGAGACATACTTGTAGGTAAAATATCACCGAAAGGAGAAAGCGACCTGACATCCGAAGAGAGATTGCTTCGCGCGATATTCGGCGAAAAAGCAAGGGATATAAAAGATACTTCTCTTAGTCTTCCACATGGAAAACGAGGAAGGATTGTGGGGGTGAATATATTTCTAAGAGATTCCGGAGACAAACTTCCTCCGGGAGTCATAAAAAGCATACAGATTGAAGTGGCGCAGTTGAGAAAGATCGGCGCGGGAGATAAAATAGCGGGACGGCACGGCAATAAAGGAGTTATAGCAAGGGTTCTTCCGGAAGAGGATATGCCTTATTTGCCCGATGGAACGCCTGTTGATTTGGTTATCGACCCATTAGGAGTGCCTTCCCGTATGAATATAGGTCAGGTTTTAGAGACGCATCTTGGATGGGCGGCAGGTACGCTCGGATATCAGGCGTTAACGCCGGCTTTGTCGGGAGCGACAGAGGAAGAGATTAAACAAGAATTGCAATCGGCGGGTTTGGCCGAGGATGGGAGAACGGTTCTATATGATGGTTATACTGGTCTTCCTTTTGCAAACAGAGTAACTGTCGGATATATGTATGTAATGAAACTTATACACATGGTTGAAGATAAGATACACATGAGAGCAATAGGCCCGTATTCGCTTATTACACAACAGCCTCTTTCGGGTAAAGCGCAGTTTGGAGGGCAGAGGTTTGGAGAAATGGAGGTTTGGGCTCTTGAGGGTTACGGCGCGGCGCATACTCTTCAGGAAATCTTAACTATAAAATCTGACGATGTAATGGGCCGAGCTTCGGCATACGAAAGCATAATAAAAGGAGAACCCATAAAAAAGCCGAATGTGCCTGAATCATTTAATGTTTTAATTTCAGAGCTTAAAAGTTTAGGGTTGAATGTGGAAGTGAAGGAAAACAAATCAAGCGAAAGCGAGTAGACCCAAACAAAGCTTGGTGTTTGGCGCATTTTGTTAATTTTAATTAAAATATAAATCTATGGCTAAAGTTAGTGACTTTTCTTCAATCCGCTTAAAAATCGCTTCCCCGGACGATATTTTGTCATGGTCCCATGGAGAGGTAACAAAACCGGAAACCATAAATTATAGGACTCAAAAACCGGAAAAAGACGGTTTGTTTTGCGAGCGTATTTTCGGACCGGAAAAAGATTATGAATGCTACTGCGGTAAATATAGGCGAATCCGTTACAAGGGTATAATATGCGACAAATGCGGAGTCGAGGTTACCCGTTCAATAGTAAGGCGAGAAAGGTTGGGACATATAAAACTTGCTGTGCCGGTAGCCCATATATGGTTTCTGCGAGGCATACCTTCTCACATAGGGTTGATTTTGGACATACCTACTCAACTGCTCGAGAGGGTAGTTTACTATGCTTCCTATGTTGTCATATCCGTGAACGAAGAGGCAAAAAAAGAAGCGGTGAAACAAATAGCGGACGAATTTAACAGGAAAGTTAAAGCTGAACCGAAAAGCAGAAAACAGCTCGAATCAAGGAAAAGCAAAGAGCTGGATTCGATAAAGTCCTTGAAAGTCGGCCAAGTTATTTCGGAAGTGGAATATTTTGATGTCAGTTTGAAATATGGCGAGTGTTTTAGCGCCGGTACTGGTTCTGAAACATTAGTTAAGCTTATAAGTGAAACAAATCTAAAAAAACTCAAAGAAGACCTCGAAAAACAGGCCTCCGAGGCGCAAGGCGCTAATTTAAAAAAAGTATTCAGGAGATTAAGGACTATCAGGGGTTTTATCGAGTCCAATATGCGTCCCGAATGGATGTTTTTGACCATGTTGCCCGTGCTTCCTCCGGAATTAAGGCCGATGGTTCAGCTTGATGGAGGAAGATACGCCACAAGCGATCTAAACGATCTTTATAGGCGCGTTATAAACAGAAATAACAGATTAAAGCGTCTTTTGGAGATAAATGCCCCGGAAGTTATATGCAGAAACGAAAAAAGAATGCTTCAGGAGGCGGTGGATGCTTTAATTGATAACTCTGCCAGGAAAACTCAAACAGTTACCGCAACAACAGGAGGTAAAAGGTTGCTTAAATCTCTTGCGGATATGCTTAAGGGAAAACAGGGAAGATTTAGGCAGAATTTGCTGGGTAAAAGAGTTGATTATTCCGGCAGGTCCGTAATAGTGGTCGGACCCACTTTGGAATTAAGCCAATGCGGTTTGCCAAAAAAAATGGCGCTTGAACTTTTCAGGCCATTTGTAATACAGAAAATTCTACAAAAAGAGCTTGCTTATAATATAAGAGCCGCTGGGCGGCTTATAGAAGAAGGCAGGCCGGAAATTTGGGAAATACTAGAGGAAGCCATACAAGGGAAGTGTGTTCTCTTAAACAGAGCTCCAACTTTGCATCGTCTTGGAATACAGGCATTTCAGCCAGTATTGATAGAAGGTGACGCTATACGGATTCATCCTCTTGTATGCGCGGCTTTCAACGCGGATTTTGACGGAGATCAGATGGCGGTTCATGTTCCTTTATCCGAAGAAGCGCAGGAAGAAGCAAGGAGTATAATGATGTCATCAATAAACTTGCTGAAACCCGCTACCGGAAGTCCTATCGCGACACCGACAAAAGATATAGTTTTGGGTTGCTACTGGATGTCTAGATTAGATTCCGAAGAAAAAAAGAATATAAGATCGTTCGGGTCTTTCGATGACGCATTACTGGCGTATGATATGGAGATAGTAGGATTAAAAGAAAAGATCAGGGTGAGGATGGAAAATTCTTCGGCGAACAATGAGAGCGAGAGAAAAACGGAATATATCGAAACATGCGCGGGCAGGATATTGTTCAGCAATGCTTTGCCTAAGGACTTTCCGTTTGTTAACGAAGAGTTAAACTCAAGAACTTTAAGGGATATAACATCTAATATCTATGAAAGATACGGTTCAAAAGAAGCAAGTGAAACTCTAGATAAGGTAAAGTCGTTAGGTTTCTTGTATGCTACTTTATCGGGTATAAGCTGGGCAATGGGCGATCTTAATGTGCCAAAAGAGAAAAGCGGAATTCTTGAAGGAGCCCGCAGTAAGGTTGAACTTATTCGTTCTCAATTTAACGAAGGGTTTTTGAGCGTTGACGAAAGGAGATATAAGATAATTGAAGTATGGCAACAGGCAAGGCAGGAAATAACGAAATTAGTCCCGAATTATTTGGATAAGGATGGTTCCGTTTCGATAATAGCGAATTCGGGAGCGAGAGGATCGTGGTCGCAGATACATCAGATGACTGCCATGAGAGGTTTGGCGGTAAACCCCGCGGGTCAAACTATGGAACTTCCAGTAGAATCAAGTTTCAAGGAAGGACTGACTCCTCTCGAGTACTTTATTTCAACTCACGGCGCAAGAAAGGGAACGGCTGATACAGCGTTGAGAACCGCTACTGCTGGATATCTCACGCGGCGTTTAGTTGATGTGGCGCAGGATGTGGTTGTTATTAAAGAAGATTGTGGCGATGCGGAAGGACTTGAAATTTCTAAACAAGACGCGGGCATGACAGGGCAGAGTCTTTCGGAGAAATTAATTGGAAGAATCATAATTTCAAGCTCTGGGGAGAGTGTCAAGTTCGGCAAATCTCAAATTATAGATAATAAATTGGCGGAGCAAATCGAGAAATCGGACGCCGATTCCGTAACGGTGCGTTCGCCTCTTACATGCAAATCAATCGGCGGAATTTGCGCGAAGTGCTATGGATGGGATCTCGGACGCAACAGTATGGTGCGCCTCGGAGAAGCGGTCGGTATAGTAGCGGCTCAAGCTATCGGCGAGCCGGGAACGCAACTCACAATGCGTACATTTCATACGGGAGGAGTTGCCGGAACAACCGATATAACCCAAGGATTGCCTAGGGTAGAGGAAGTTTTTGAAGCCCGAACTCCAAAGGGTAGAGCGGCTATATCTGAAGTTCAAGGCGTTGTGGGTTCTATAAAGGACGAAATCAAGGAGCGTTTGGTAATTATTCTCGCGGATGAAAAGAGCTCCGCGGCGGCTATAAAGAAATCAAAAACCGCAACAAAGAAAAGAGGCAGAAAGTCAAATACGGATGCGGAAGCCGGAAGTGTGGAATACAAGATTCCTAAAAATATAGCTTTACTTGTTTCTAAGGGAGATCTGGTTTCTCCGGGCCAGCAACTTTCAGAGGGTAATATCGACTTGCAGGATTTGTATAGGGAGTTGGGTAAAAGACCCACGGAGAGATACATAATTGAATCAATACAGAAAATTTATACATCCCAAGGAGCTAATATACATGATAAGCACATAGAGATTATGGTAAGACAAATGTTTTCCCGCGTGAGGATTACTAGAGCAGGAAATTCCGTATATGTGCCGGGAGAAGTAGTGGAATTGGCGGATGTGGCAAAAGAGAACATACGGCTAAAAAAAGAAAAGAAAACTCGCATTGAGTTTGAAATTGTGTTGCTTGGAGTAACAAAAGCGGCTTTAGCAAGTTCGAGTTTTTTGTCCGCGGCTTCTTTCCAAGAAACATCAAGGGTTTTGATAGAAGCGGCAGTTATGGGGAAAGAAGACAAGCTAGAGGGCTTAAAAGAGAATGTCATCATAGGAAAGCTTATACCGGCAGGAACAGGTTTCAGAAAGCAGTAGAAAAATTATCCGCCTTTGCAAAGACGAATAATTTTTCTATAATAAGTAGTGAATTAAAGGTTTTAGTCGGCCATGTTTTTGAATATATTCAAACTCCAAAGTAAAAAGAAAAAAGGCAAGAAGGATAAGAAAGAAGACAAAGAAAGGCCATTGTTCGATGTTCACAGAGACGCGATTAAAGCGGTGTGGGGCGTAATATTCATGGTACTGTTTGCGATAAGCATTCTTAGTTTATTCGGTAAAGCGGGAACCGGCGGCCACATGATCGCGTCAACATCGGAAAAGATATTCGGATTGGGTAAATATTCGGTTCCGCTTGCCTTTATAGCCGCAAGCTTTATTTTATTCGCTTCACGAAAGCGAAACGCGTATTTGCCTCTTGTAGTCGGCGGGATTTTATTCTTTAGCGGAATGCTCGGGGTTCTCGATGTTTTCGGAGAAGGTGAAATGAGCGGAGGTTACTGGGGTTATTTTATAGCATGGCCCTTAATCAAATCATTCGGGGAGACAGCGTCTATTATAGTTTTCTTAGGTCTTATATTCACTTCAATAATAATAAGTTTGAATTTGCGAATAAGCAGGTTATTCAGGAAAAAGAAGAAAGAAGAGAATAGCGAAGAGGAAGGCGGCGAGGAAGATAGTGATGAAGGTAAAAGTACAAAATCAAAAGAAGAAAATAAAGATATTAAAGTTAAAACATGGATAGAAGGGTCAGACGAAGTGGCTGACAGGAAAGATAACAAAAAAATCGGGAAGTTTTCCGGCGCGATGGCGCGAAATAACAAGCAAGATGAGGAAAAGGAGGAAAAGGCGTTCGCGGTTCGAACGGGATCTTTTGCGGACAAAGATTTTCGGCTTCCGCCTGCTGAATTACTGGAAAAAGAAACCGGCAAGCCATCCTCCGGGGATATAGTTGCAAACGCGAATATTATAAAAAGAACTCTTCAGAATTTTGGAATAGAGGTTGAGATGGGCGAAGTAAGCGTCGGGCCAACAGTCACGCAATTTACCCTTAAGCCCGCAGAGGGAGTAAAACTTTCAAAAATAATAGCTTTGCATAACGATTTATCTCTGTCTTTGGCGGCGCATCCCATAAGAATAGAAGCTCCAATCCCGGGGCGTTCTTTAGTCGGCGTGGAAATACCAAATAAAGGCATAACAATCGTGCGCCTTAAGAATTTAATAGAGAGTTCTGATTATAAAAATCATAAGGGGAATTTAGTTTTTTCTCTAGGCAGGGATGTTTCCGGAACTGCGGTATATGCTGATTTAACAAGGATGCCCCACCTTTTAATAGCCGGAAGCACGGGTTCTGGGAAAACTATATGTCTAAACAGTATTATATTAAGTCTTTTATATCAGGGGACGCCAAGCAGAGTTAAGCTGATTTTAGTAGATCCAAAGCGCGTGGAATTTCCCGTGTATTCCGACATTCCCCATCTTTTGGCTCCCGTAGTAGTTGAAACGCAAAAGACGGTAAACGCGCTTAAATGGACGGTTGCGGAAATGGAACGAAGATTTGAGGTATTAGCGGAGGCAAAAGCGAGAGATATAGGCAGTTTCAATTCAAACAAAAACAATATCAAAGAATTTGGGGTTCTCCCTTATATTGTTGTAGTTATAGATGAGTTGGCAGATATCATGGCATCGAGAGGCAAGGAGGTCGAAGCCCTTATTGTTCGTCTTGCGCAGATGGCGCGGGCTGTCGGAATTCACTTAATATTGGCAACTCAAAGGCCTTCGGTTGAGGTTATCACGGGGTTGATTAAAGCTAACATAACTTCGCGAATAGCGTTTCAGGTGGCGTCTCAAATAGATTCAAGGACGGTCCTCGATATGGCTGGCGCGGAAAAGCTTTTAGGCAACGGGGATATGCTGTTTATGTCGGGAGACGGATCTAAGCCAAGAAGAATACAGGGAGCGTATGTAAGCGAAAAGGAAGTAAGGCGAGTAGCGGATTTTGTAAGGGAGGAGGGCAATAAGATGCAAAAGGATGACGAATTATCTCAAAGCGATATTTCAGAAAGCAAGAATTCTCATGGACGAAAGGAGGAAAGAGGTTTGAGTGGCGGATATTCTCCGGTGGAAGGTTACAGGGCGGGTTTTGCTTCGTCATCGCCCGTGGATTTCGAAGAGGACGGGGAAATGGATGACGAACTCTACGAAGAAGCTAAAACAGTTGTTATACGGGCGCAAAAAGCTTCAGCGTCTTTGCTTCAAAGGAGATTGAGGGTGGGATATGCGCGGGCCGCCCGTTTATTGGATTTGCTGGAAGAAAATAATATCATAGGCCCGGGCGATGGCGCAAAACCGCGGGAAGTTTATTTAGGGAAAGAGGACGAAGAAGTTTTAGATTCTAATGACGAGGGTCAATGGAAAAGCGTTTAGCGCTACGAATCATGAAGCATTCACGAGAGAAAAATTATTCTTCTTTTGGCGAAACATTCAGAAATTTTCGTGAAGGATTGGGGATGTCCGTTAAGGAATTGAGCGATTTATCAAAAATTCAAATTCGCCACTTGGAAAATTTGGAACGGGAAAAATTCATAGAATTGCCTCCGCTTGTTTACACGCGGGGGTTTCTTTATAAATGTTCCGGAATATTCACTAACGGTGATATATTGTCGAACGCAAAAAATAAGAAAAAACTCAAAGAATCCGGAAATTGCGATTTGTCTAGGGAGGAATGCTTTATTGCGCTTCTTAGATTGTATTCTGCCGGAAAAAGAGTTTATGAATCCGCTAATTTTGGAGCGGGAAACTCGCGTGATTTCCCTAATAGCGGAGAAAAAAATTCAAATAATTCAATATACGCAATAAACAGTAAGCATCGAGGGTTTTTGCCTTCAGCCCTTATTACTCCAAAAGGTATTCTATATTTCGCAACTTCATTTTTTTTGGTAGTTGTGGCAGGATATCTTGCAGTACGGTTTATTCCCTTTGTTTTTATACCCCAAGTAATAGTAGAAAAGCCGGTTTCGGAAAATGTTATTGTGAATTCCTCAAGTATAACTTTCGAAGGTCGCGCTAAATGGACTTCTTCATTGACACTTGATAACAGCGAAGTGTATATTGGAGAAAAAGGCGAATTCAAAGCGGATATAAATTTGGAGGAGGGAGTGAATATAGCGATTTTTAGAGCAAGGAACATATTTGGTAAGGGAGTGGAAGTAGCGAGGAGGATAGTATACATAAAAAGCTGATTAAAGATTAAGGATCTAAGATAAATGTTCGTTAAACTTAAATCTTATAACTTTAATTTTTAATCAAAAAATGTGCCCAAAGCGACTGTAAAAAAGAAGGAAATAAGTAACGACCTTGAAATAACCCTATCCGATATACGAAAAAGGTTTGGAGAGGGGTCAATAATGCGTTTAGGAGACGCAAAGAGAGTGGATGTGTCGGTTATATCCACCGGTTCTATATCCATGGATCTTGCCCTTACCGTAAACGGCGTACCTAGAGGCAGAATAACAGAAGTATTTGGTCCGGAAAGTTCTGGTAAGACAACTTTGGCTCTTCACATAGCGGCGCAGGCGCAAAAAGCCGGTGGGATAGCGGCATTTGTTGACGCGGAGCACGCGCTCGACCCCGATTATGCGGGAAGAATAGGTCTTAATGTGAAAGATTTGCTCGTATCTCAACCCGATACCGGAGAACAGGCGCTGGACATCGTAGAAGCGCTTGTGAGGTCGGCAAAGGTGGATGTGATAATAATTGACTCCGTTGCGGCTTTAACGCCTCGCGCGGAGATAGAGGGGGATATGGGAGACCATCATATCGGGACGCAGGCAAGATTGATGTCGCAGGCGTTAAGGAAATTAACCCCCATAGTTCATAAGACAAACACGGCAGTTATATTTATAAATCAAATACGGATGCAGATTGGTATTATGTTTGGCAATCCCGAAACCACTCCCGGAGGAAAAGCGCTAAAATTTTTCTCTTCCGTGAGGATTGATTTAAGACGAAACGCCCAGATAAAATCAGGGGAACAAATAATAGGGAACAGGGTGAAGGCCAAGGTTGTAAAGAATAAGGTAGGAGCGCCTTTCAGGACGGCGGAATTCGATATTATGTACAACGAAGGCATATCGTATCTTGGCGACCTATTGAATACGGGTATAAAATACGAAGTTCTTTCAAGGGGAGGAGCTTGGTTTAATTTTGGCGATATGAAGCTTGGTCAGGGAATGGAAGCATCTAAAAAGTTCTTGAAGGATAACCCTAAAATCGTAAAAGATGTAGAGAAATTAATACGGGAAAAAGCAAAAGAAGCATAGGGGATTAGGCGCCGGGTTTTTTGGCAGTATTAGCTTTTAATAAAAACAAAATCCCCGTTTAGGGATTTTTATTGTTGGTTTACTGTATTTCAATTTCGTCTTGTTTTGCCTTATGCTTTTTTTGGTGAAATATCCAAAAACTTGTCTTAATTCTTTTTTGACATTCCGGGCATTCAAAACAGCATCGAGCTATATGAGATATATGTTTTCGGGCTTCATGGCACGCGCAATCACACTCCTCTATATTATCAGGTTTTTTAATGCAATGCAAAATATACACAGTTCGACCTCCATGTATATAAAATAACGGTTTAGTCCATATAGAGAAAATCTAGACGCGTTATCTAGCCGTAAACGGCAAAACAGCCATAAATCTGGCTTTTTTGATAGCTTTGGAAAGCCGTCGCTGATGATGCGCGCAAAGATGAGTTCTAGTTCTGGGCAGTATTTTTGCCTGTTCGGAAATGAAGCTTCTAAGATACTCCGCGTTTTTCCAGTCAACTATTTTTTTAGTTTTGCATATTTCACAGTTTGCCATATTAAAGTAGTTTTAGAATGGTATGTCCTTTACATTTATTTCGCCTTCGTCTTCTTTTGTTTGGTTTTTTCCGGATGAAGGGAGGTAATCGTCGCTTTCTATTGTAGGTATATCTTCCTGCTGGCTGGGACTTGCAGATTTTTCTGAAGAGTTTTGAGATGGCCGCTGAAATCCCCCGTCTGTTTGAGTTCCGGCTGGTCTTGGCCCAAGCTGCATATTTTCCGTTATGATTTCGGTTCTGTATCGTCGGTTTCCTGATTGGTCATTCCAGCTTCTTGTTTCAATCCTTCCCTCTATCATCACAAGAGACCCTCTTTTAAGATACTGATTTGCTATTTCGGCAAGCCTTCGCCACGCCACTACATTGTGGAATTCGGTTTTTTCCTGCCTTTCCCGGGTGTCATTATCATTCCATATTCTGTTTGTGGCTACTGAAAAACTGCATACCTGCTGGCCAGAGGGAGTGGTTCTTAGCTGGGGATCTTGGGTTACTCGGCCTATTATAATTGCTCGGTTTAGGTTCATAATGCAAGCTTTATAGCTTTAGATGTTTTTTATTATTTCGTCTAATTTTTTGTCAATTTCTTCTATGCTTACTTTTTCTCGTTTTTCTTTGGCGTCTTCATTTTCATGCCGCAAGGATGCCGTATCTGCTGATTCCGGGGAAAATGTTTTTGTTAGCGGTTTTTTTCGGACGCGTCGTTCTCTGGTAATTACTCTATTTCGCTCTTTGGATTGTATAATAAACCGCATAAGGTTTTTATCGCGAGACAAACCCTCGTTTATTTGCGGCACCGCGTCGGAGTCAATAACAAAAGTAGATTCGCATAAATATCCCGACCCGCCCTTTTTTATAGGATAAGCTAGTTTCTGCGGAGTCATTTGGCATACAGACGACTGTATATTGCCGCCGGCATTCTGAATAGCTTCATTTATATTTTCTTTATATGCGGAAACCCCTTCTTGCGCTATAGATGGATTTAATATAAAATTTAGTGTGTATTCTTTTTTCGTTTTTTCTTGAATTTCTTCCATATTTAACCACATTATCATATTCAAGAGAATTCTGTCAAATATCACTAAAACGCTATGATTGAGCATTCAATGTTCCGTGAATACGATATTCGCGGTCTCGAAAGCGAAAACGAGCTAAACGAAGAATCTATGATGCTTATAGGCAAGGGATACGGAACTTTTTTACAAAAAAGAGGAATTTATGATGTTGTAATAGGCCATGATAATCGTGGGACTTCGGAAGCTTTTTACGCGGCGGCGATCGAGGGATTGTTGAGCACGGGGTGCAGGATTTACGAGGTAGGAATGGTGCTTACCCCCATGCTTTATTGGGCGCAGTATTACTTTAAGGTTGAGGGGGGCATGATGGTTACCGCATCCCATAACCCCGTCGGATGGAACGGGGTTAAGCTCGCTAAGGGTTATTCATATACGATAATAGGCGAAGAATTGCAGGAAATTTATAGTTCTATAATAAAAAGCGGTTTTATAGAAAAACAAGGCGGGGAAATTGTTCGAAAAGAGAACATTGAAGAAAGATATGCGAATGATCTCTTGCAAAGGATTAACATCAAGAAGCAATTTAAGGTCGTTGTAAATACGGGAAACGGAACCGTGGGTTTGATAGCGCCTAAGATTTTGAAAAAAGCGGGGTGTGAGGTTATAGAACACTTAACGGAACTTGACCCGACATACCCGAATTATACGCCAAATCCTGCCAATGCGGAGATGATGCTAGATACGGGAAGGGTTGTAAAGGAAAATGGCGCGGATTTCGGCTTTGCGTTCGATGGAGACGGCGATAGATTGGGATTAGTTGACGAAACCGGAGAAACAATCTGGCCTGACAGGTATTTAATACTATTGTCCCGGCTTGTCTTAGATAAAAAGCCGGGTTCTAAAATAGTTTTTGATGTCAAAGTTTCACAGGCCTTGCCGGAAGACATAATGGCGCACGGCGGAGTGCCGATAATGTGGAAAACCGGCCATTCTTACATAAAACAAAAACTCAAGGAAGAGGGCGCGGCTTTGGCCGGGGAAATGAGCGGGCATATTTTCTTCGTGGAAAATTTTTACGGCTTTGACGATTCGATATTTACAGCGTTAAACTTGCTTGAATATTTTTCCAAAGACGACAGGAAAGTTTCGGAAATAATAGCGGGTACGCCTTATTATATCTCAAGTCCCACCTTGCAAGCGCCGTGTCCGGATGAAAAGAAATACGAAGTTATTGAGGAGCTGACAAAAGAATTCAAAGACGAGGGGCATGATGTGATAGATATAAACGGCGCGCGGGTTTCATTCAAAGAGCATAATGGCTGGGGTTTAGTGCGAGCGTCGTCTAATATTCCAGCTCTGGTGTTGCGGTTTGAATCTAAGACAAAAGAAGGGTTTAACGCGATAGAGAAAATTTTCAGGGATAAACTGGCGAGATACGATTTTATCGGGAAGAAATGGGAAACGGGATAGGAGGCGTATTCTTAAGATAATCTTAGGTCACGCTAAAATAATGGTTCAAAATCCGCTTAAAATAATTTTCAAAAGGAGGTCTGCAAAGGGTTATTATATGGACATAAAAGTATTAAGCGAAAACGATATAGGTAAAGAGGAAACATTAAGATTAAACGCGCTTCAAAGGCAGTTAAGAGGTGATGGATTCAGGAATTTGACGCTTTTAGAATGGAAAAAGATGGCTGATCAGTTGGGCCTCGAGATGATAGCCGGGTTTGAACGCGGAGAAATAATAGGAATGTCTATTTTGCGTTGGCATGATCTTCCCGGCGGAAGGACGGCTACACTTGAGGATGTTGTTGTTGATTTAGCGCATAGAGGAAAGGGATACGGTGAATTGCTTGTAAAAGAAATTATAAAGATGGCTAGGAAAACAAAAGTGGATTTTTTGGACCTTACAAGCCATCCAAGCCGCGAAGCGGCGAACAAGCTTTATCAGAAGCTTGGTTGGGAGAAGAGAAATACAAACCTATACAGATTCAAAATAAACCGATAGCCCTTTGAAAATAGAGGGCTATTATGTTAAGTTAATAAGTTATGAGAATAAATAAACAAATCAAAACAGGCAATATTTCCGCGCTTACTTTCGATTCAAAGGCGGATGGTTGGGACAGTTCAAGCGGCTTTTTTATGAGAAAAGTTCCTATGCCACGCATAGATGAGGAAAATGACCCGAAGGATGCCGTCAGCGTTATTATAAAAGTTATGTACGCGGGCATTTGCGGCACGGACAGAGGAATATGGGCAAGGCAGGTATTTCGGGAACTTATGCATGATTCGCTAAACAAAGAAGGCGGTACTCTTAGGATTTTAGGGCATGAATTTGTCGGCGAAGTTGTGAAAGCAGGTTCCCATGTGGAAAATCTCTATGGAATTAAAGTTTCGCAAAAAGTTTCCGGGGATTCTCACATCACATGCGGAAGATGCTTTCAGTGTAAAATCGGAGAGGAGGAAGTGTGCAAAGACCAAACGATTTTGGGAGTAAGCACCAACGGAATTTTCGCAAAATACGCGAAAATTCCGGCGAAAAACTTGTGGGAAGTTGATTTTTCAAGGATAAGGCCCGAGGTGGCGGCTATTCTTGACCCATTCGGCAACGCGGTGCACGCGTGCTCTAAAGTTGATTTGCGCGGGAAAAGAGTAGGTATACTTGGGTGCGGGCCTATCGGGATGTTTACGATACTTTTATGTCGAACATTCGGAGCGTCCAAGATTATTGCGGTTGACAGAAATTCCGAAAACCTGGATATCGCAAGGGAACTCGGGGCTGACAGGGCTATTTTAATCTCAAGAAAAGACGCGAGTACATATTTGCCAGATAAAAAACTTGAAAATGCGGTCCGCAAACTTACATACGGAAAGGGTGTGGATGTTGCGTTTGAGATGGCTGGCGGCAACGAATCTGTAAGCAACGCTTTGTCTATAGCGAGAAACGGAGGGGATGTCATATTATTTGGTCTCAAAGATGGTGATTTTACCATCCCCAAGTTTAGCCAGATAATAGTGAAGCGTCTGAATTTGCACGGCGTGATCGGAAGGCAAATTTTTCAAACATGGCAGACAAGCCAGAGGATACTGCACGATAAAAAAAATGGAGTTCAGGATAAGATTTGGAGCGTGATTCTAAAAAGGGGAAGGGGAACGGTTATGGATTTCGACAAGTACACGCCGGAATTGTTCAAGGATAAAATGAAATATCCTAAGATTTTGTTAAAAATGTAGTACTAATTTTTAAATACAATGTACAACCATCTAAAACCAATTCTGGAAAGCGAACTCGCTAAAATATATGAAAGCGGTCTTCACAAAGAAGAGCGCGTATTGAACTCGAGGCAAGGGAGAATAGTTAAAGTAGGAAACGGGCAGTTTTTGAATTTCTGCGCGAATAATTATCTTGGTCTTTCCGGTTCACAACGGATGTCAATCGTGGCAAAAAAAGCGATAGACAGGTATGGTTTCGGGCTTTCGTCTGTGCGCTTTATTTGCGGGACGCAGGGCATCCATAAAAAACTAGAGACAAGCACGGCGGATTTTGTCGGCAAAGAGGACGCGATTTTGTATTCTTCTTGTATGTCCGCAAATATCGGTTTTTTTGCCAGTTTCATGGGCGAAGAGGATATTATTTTTTCAGACGCATTAAATCACGCAAGCATAATAGACGGAATAAGAATGTGCAAAGCCGAGCGTTTTGTGTATAAGCACATGGATATGGAATGTTTAGAGGGCGGATTAAAGCAATTTTCTGGCAAAAGAATAAAGTGCATAGTGACTGACGGAGTTTTCAGTATGGACGGAGATGTAGCTTCGCTCAAGCAGATTTGCGATCTCGCGGATAAATACGGCGCGTTAGTAGTAGTTGACGACTCCCATGCCACGGGTTTTATGGGCAAAAACGGCAGAGGCACGCATGAGCATTGCGGCGTGTTAAAAAGGGTTGATGTTATAGCTTCCACATACGGCAAGGCCCTCGGAGGAGCTAGCGGAGGTTTTATAGCTGGTCCAAAAGAGCTTATATCCCTCTTGCGGGAGCGTTCGCGAACTTATCTTTTTTCCAATTCATTGCCTCCGGTTGTCGCGGCAACTTCGCTTTTTGCGATTGATTACATTAAAAAACATCCTAAACTTCGGGAAAAGCTATGGGCAAACACTTTGTATTTTAGAAAAAAGATGACGGAAGCCGGATTTACGGTTCCTAAATCGGAACACCCGATAGTGCCGGTTATGATGCACGATGCTCAAAAAACGCAAAACATGGCAAAGCAAATGCTAAAAAGGGGCATATATGTTGTAGGTTTCAGCTATCCCGTCGTTCCTCAAAACGAAGCGCGAATAAGAGTCCAAATCTCAAGCGAACATAGAAAGGAAGATATAGATAAATTAGTGAACGCATTCGTTGAGTTAAGCTAGCGGCTAGTAAATTGT
>Ga0155117_106_pt1 | contig 20381 bp, 16 predicted proteins | sample RifCSPhighO2_01_FD_106085 | JGI IMG/M metagenome (GOLD analysis project Ga0155117, IMG submission 106085) | Candidatus Spechtbacteria bacterium RIFCSPHIGHO2_01_FULL_43_30
GAACCTACGACCCCTGCAATGTGAATGCAGTGCTCTGAACCGCTGAGCTAAGCGCCCTTGTTTATCTCCCTTTTCGCAAAAAGAGAGTCGAAAACTCTCTTTTTATTTCATACCACAAATTTTACTTAGACCCTAGATCCCTCCGATGCTACAAAGCGCCAAGTTTATTTATCAGCACCTCGTGGGGCCTTTCCAGTATATCCCGCAAGAAACGGTCAAGCATCTTATGGCGATAATAAAATTCATCCGATGACATAAGGCTGAATTGTATTTCGCAACCCACTTCCGCCTCCAAATGCCTTAGAAATTTCTGAAATCTTTTTTCCGAAACATCATCCGCAACCATCAGAAGATCCGTTCGCGATAATTGCCTGTCAACGCGAAGGAATATACCGGAAAGCACAAGCATCTTAACTCTCCCCAACCCCTTAGAACGACTTAGAATTCTCGACTTTGACGCGGGAGATGATTTAAGAACCAAATCCCGAAGTTCATTAAAAAATACGAAATGAGGATTGATAAAGTAAACTTTCTCTATAACTTCCTTTTTTCTCCTTCTTTTTACTATAGATATCTTGGGCTTTTTATTTTTTTCTTTTTTGACAACCCTAACTTCTCTCACTATAATTTTCTCTTCCTTCTTCGAGTAACTCTTAAGAAACCCCGCTAATCTTAACTTCTCCAAATTGCTTTTCGCCGCGCTTATATCAATCTGCGCCCTAGACCTCACTTCCGAAGCGGTGAACTTAAAACCGTCGTTGCGTAAAAACAATTTAAGTAATTTTACCTTTGCCTCGGATTCAAACAATAGTTCTAAACTTTGATCTGACATTTAATGGATTCCCAGCTTCTTTGCTTCCCGGATTATTGGAAACGCAATCTGAAGATAGAAAATAAACGCGTAACATTATTCTATTAAGTATATATTTTACGCCTTAAAAAAGTCAAACCTGGTTTTCCACCAGGTTTGACTTTTTTAAATTTACTGCGGATATTTACTTCAATGTAACCTTTGCTCCCGCCGCTTCGAGTTTTGCTTTCATCGCCTCCGCTTGTTCTTTTGTTACGCCTTCTTTCACCATTTTTGGAGCGCCTTCAACTAAATCTTTTGCTTCCTTCAATCCAAGCTCCGTAACTTCCCGCACCGCCTTAATTACTCCAATTTTATTTCCGCCCATCTCTGTCAACTCAACATTGAATGAAGTTTTTTCCTCTACAACCGCCTCTCCCTGACCGGGTGCTCCTCCTGCCATCATCGCTACCGGTGCCGCGGCTGAAACTCCAAATTTTTTCTCAAGAACCTTCACAAGCTCCGATAAATCAAGTACCGACATTTTCTCGATTTCCTCGACAAGTTTCTTGAATTTATCCGGAACCTCAACTGTTTCTTCTTGTGTTTTTTCTTCTGGCATAATTGTTAAACCCAAAGTCCAAAACCTCAATGCCCAATCTTATCCCGAACTCCGAATGCCAAATTACTTTAGTCATTAAGTATTTGGGTTGCCGATTGGCCATTGGTCATTGGCTATTGGTCATTATTTATGAATTATTTTTTGGATATCGCGCTTAAAACTTGCACTAATCCCCTAATATTTCCGGCAAATACATTGACGATGCCTGAAATCGGAGAATTTATGCTTCCAACTATTCTTGCTAGCAACTCTTCCCTGGATGGCACTTCGGCAAGGGCTAGTATTTTATCCCTTCCCGCGAATTTATTCTCAAAAATTCCCGAAAGAATTTTGAGATTTTCCATATCCTTTGCGAATTTATTTATAATCTTAGCCGGCAAAATTTCATCTTTATACCCTATTACGACACCGATTTGGCCTTCAAGTGATTTCGTATCCGCGTCTATACCGGAATCCTTGAGACCCATGCCCAGCAAGGTCTTTTTGATAACCTTAAAATCTATCCCTTCTTCGCGCAGTTTACTCCTTAATCCTTCAAGAACCGGCACGGTCAGGCCTTTATAGTTGACGAAAATGACGAGCTTGTTCTTTGAAAGTTTTTCCTTTATATCTCTTAATATTTCTTCCTTTTTTTGTCTGCTTGTTGCCATAGTATGATAAAGTTTATTTCTAATAAAAAATCCGTGTTTCCACAGATAAAAGATAAATCAGCTTTCTATAAACCCCAAGGTGGGGCGGGATAGAATAAGCCGATTTTCCTGCACGGGATATTTGAGCCATCGAATGTCCGCTTCAGCTCTACTGGGCTGTTAAATACTCGATTTTATTATCCAAACAAAAATTTGGAAAAAATTTGCACCCGCGGTCTATGGATAAATACACTGTATATTACCGCAAAGAATAAGTCAATACCTGTAAATAAAAAGCGCGGAGTTATCCGCGCTTGAATTCAAATTACCTGACAGCTTCGTACCCGCCCGGGTATCCTCTTTTTGAAAAAACTATCTGCCATTGCTGAGCAATCCTTGCGCGAAAACCTCCCGCGCAACTTAGCAAATAGTATTCAAACATCCTATAAAATCTTTCACCGTACATATGTTTGACATTATCCCAGTTTGAAACAAATCTGTCGTGCCAAGCCATTAAGGTCTTGTCGTACGACGGACCAAAGCTATGCAGATCTTCCATGATAAACAAATCTTCTGCGGCCTCTCCGAGTTGTTTTATGCTGGGAGCAATCCCGCCGGGAAATATATATCTATTTATCCAAGGATCCACGGTTACTTTGGATTTATTAGCGCCTATCGTATCGAGTAAAAATAAGCTCCACTCTTCATCGTTTATACAATTCGAAACTTCGCGCATCAATCTTCCGTGATTCTTATGCCCAACATGCTCTATCATCCCGCAAACCAATACTTTGTCGAAATACCCAGGAAACTTTCCTGATAAATCCCTATAGTCCAGGTAAATAATTTCAACAGGCAACCCTTTGCAGAATTCCCGAGCGTATCTTATCTGCTCCTCGGATATGCTCACGCCCACAACACTGCATCCAAATCGCTCTGCCGCAAATTTCGCGAACCCTCCCCAGCCGCACCCGATATCGAGTACCCGATCTTGACTTTGAAGATTGAGCTTCTCGCATATCAAACGCAACTTTTTCTCTTCCGCTAGTTCGAGAGTTTCGCACCCCGAAAAGTATAGGGATGTGTACTGATTATACGGGCCAAGAAAACCCATATATAACTCGGGGCTAAGATCGTAGTGTCTGTCTATAACAGTTTTCGCCCTCGACCTCGATTGCATATTTAATAGCTTTGCTTTGGCAAGCTGTTTTATAAGCTCGAAATTAAATCCCATTTTTCTATCCATTCCCTCGCTTATAATTCTGCAAAAAAATTGATCGAGCCGCTCGCAGTCCCACCAGCCATCCATGTATGCTTCCCCTAAACCAAGCGACCCTTCGGATAGAACCCTCCGGTACAATTTTTCGTTATGGACTTTTATATCCCAAGGATTATCCCCATTTATCGTAATTCCCGCTGTTGCCGCAATTTGCGTAATGGTTTCTTTTGCGCCCATTACCCACTCCTTTTGAAAGTTCCAGTTAATGCGGGTATAATAACATTAAACAATGATAAGTCAAGATAAAACGGCGTAGTTACGCGCCGTTTGATTTGATTTGAAACATCACTGTCCTAGCTTGAGTGAGACGATATGTAACGCCACTCTGATTCCCGGATTAGTTTCAGATTATATGGCAAGCCAATCCATTTTAAGAAGGAAAACCGATTGAACCAAGAAAGAGATTGAGTAAGAACTCCGGTAATATCCGGATAATACCATTTTACCCAGTAAGAAGCGACGCTAGGAAGAAGATGATGTATATTTTGCAAATTCTCCCCGAAAGAAAATGGGGCTAGCATCCATACATCCGTGCTGTCCCCGGTCTTTCTATCTTCATATGGCTGGGAACCCCATGTATGCGATACCGAATTCACGGATAATGTTATATGCAAAATCAGGAAAACCCTAAAAAATCCCGCGAGCAATACGGCTTTGAACCCCTCCGTAACCGCAAAACCATCGCCGAATACAAACCCCAAACTCCCTACGATAAAAAATGGGCCGAATAAGCTAAGCATATAAAGCGGACGATAAAATTTCTCTTGAATGGCGAATAGTTTATTCGAATCAAAACCACTAGAAAACATTTTCCAGATTCTTTCGTTGTACTTATAGGGCGTTACTAGCCACCCTATATGAGAACGCACAAATCCCTCAACCGCCGTGTGGGGATCTTCTTGTTCTATTTCCGTACGCGCGTGATGTATTAAATGTTCCGTTGCCCATTTTTTTATAGTGCCCTGACATGACAAAGCTCCGCAAAACAGCAAAAAACATCCAAAAATTTTTCCGCACTCAAAAGCTTTATGCGTAGCATAACGATGATACCCCATTGTGATGCCGAATAACCCTGAAATTATCAATAGTGCGAAGGCAAGCGCCCAGGTCGCCACGCCAAACGCCGAAAATCCCAAAAATATCAGCAGATGCAATGCCCCAAAAAGACCGACTGTCACAAACAGAAGCCCCAAAATATCGGCTGTTCTTAACGCCTTCGACTTTCGCTTCCTTTTATAGTACTTGTGATCTATTACTTCGCCCCTATATTTTCCGTGATGATAACGATTTGTTACCGCCAAAACGAAAATACCGCAAAAAAATAACGCGCAAAATACTGCCATCAATCCCGATTCCAAAATATGAAATCTAGGCAAAGCTTCCCCTATAAGCACATACAGGAAGTATGCTGTAGCCGTATGCAGAGAAATAAGCCCCAAAATACTGAATGACGCCAATCTTTTTTCATTTGTTGTGATTACCCTTGCGAACTCCGCCTCTCGCAAAATGCCACCTCCTTCGATGATAAATTAGGATATAAATTGTCAAATAACTTAATTTTTACATTACCACATAACTTTGCAATTAAAAACCCCCGTTTATTGGGGGTTAAATTTTACCGGAAAAACTCAAAGGTTAATCCTAGTTACCCGGAACTTTTTTCGCAAAAAATTTGTAAATTTCTTCATATAAAGCCCTGATTGGATTCGTAATGGGATCGAAAACTTCCTGATGATGCCTGACCACAATCGTAGTCGTTTCGCACCGTTCAAGCACTAATTCCGCGGTTTGACCCAAAGTAATCTCGCTGAATGATCCGCCCCTCGAACTTCCCATTATAACCACATCGAAATCTTTCGACATTTCTAGAATACGATCGGCTACTACGCCTGCATGAATTATCCGGATATCGCCCGCAAGGTCTTCCGGAATCCCTATATCTCTCAAATCTTTTTCGATTTTCTGTCTTGCCGACCCCTTTTTATCGTCATCAATCACAAGAAATGTCGGCTTTCCATCGAAAAATTTCGAAAATGCCGTTACTGTTTCAGCAAGTAACCTATTGTTCTGATTGTGAGATTTTACCCTGAAAGGAACAAGTACCCGAACGGGATTTCTCGCGCCATCGTTTATCTTTGAAATTATGAGATCGCAACGAACTTCCTGAAGAACATGGTGAAATTGTCTTATGGATAATACTCGACGACGCAGTTCCCTAAGCTGTTCGTACGGAATAATCAGGATATCGGGGTCATAGCGCTCGACCATCGCGACTATATCTTCGCCCTTATCTTGCACTAAGCGTCCCGCACCGGCAAATGAAAGATCTTCTCTTTCCCGAAAAAAAATCTCCAACGGCGCAAAATATGCTTGGAAATAACGGGAAAGTCGATCGTCGTATTCGCCCTGATTCTTATTAGCTCCGGAGTCCGCATAGCAGAAAAATTTAGCGCCTTGCTTTCTAATAGAAGCGATTGCGGAGACGAATTTAAGCATAAAAACTTTCCTGTGCTCTGTAATCGCCGAGGAATCTGGCAAAACACAATGCACCTTAAACCTAGACCTCGTGTCTCGCCTTGCCTCTACACCGTAAATCGTTGAGGAATCGATCTCCTCTATTTCCTTAATCATTGCGTAACGGCTGTAAAGGATTACCCCTAGAAACAGCCACCCAACCCCAAATAGCACCCCGAGAGGACTAACATGCCACATAAACGCTATCAACGCACCATAGACAAAAACTATTGAATACGGATATCCCGGAATCGGAAATATTTCTAGGTATGGGTAGAATGGTAAGGTGTAGACCTTATTGGTCTGTAAGGCCTTTTTTCTTCTTCGCAAATCGGCATACGCGAGATGCAATAACCCGAACAGAAACATAAAAAGAACATCCGCCACTACCGCGATGTCTTTAAGCGGCATAACTGCCGCCATAAGCAAAATTAAAAATCCGGAAATCACAATTCCAAATGTTGGAGTGCCAAATTTAGGATCTATCCTATCGAGCAATCTTGGAATGCTTTGGTGGCGTGCCAGCGCTAAAAATGCGTGACTCGAAGAATATATAGTGGCATTCAGCGCTATGAACGCTACAATAATCCCCGCGACGAGAATTGCCGGAAAAAGAATCGTGCCGAGCTTAAACTTTGAAGATGCCGCTATAAGCGCGCCCTCTTTCGCGTCAGCAAGATACGACGCGCTCGACAAGTCGGATGCGTGAACGCCAGCTATAGCAACGAATGTAACTAGCAAATAGATTGAGGTGATAACCAGAAGTCCTATTATTATACCGCGTTTCAAATCTTTCGGATTTCGAACTTCCTCACCGGCTTGAGCTCCAACTTCAGACCCCTGAAATGCCAGATAAAACATTCCCATCCCGGAAAAAACACCCGAAAATCCATACATGAAAAAGTTATCAAAATTTTTCGCGCTTGCCTCTATGTCGCTCGCGGAAGTTAAAAGGCCGAGCGCCACAAATAACGCAAGAATTCCAATAGCGCCAATAGCGCCGTACTTGTTAATTCTTCCGGTAAATTTTACTCCGAGATAATTGACTATGCTTAAAACGATAATAATTGAAATAGCAAAGACCTTTTCCCCTACCGCCGCCTGCGGGAGATAATTGAGGAAAGTGTAATTCAAATAAAACCCCAAACTTATCGCGTACACCCCGCACGCCACGGAATGAGCCAGCCATGAAATCCACCCGCATATATGGCCTCCGAAATTTCCAAGCCCCTGTCGTATCCATTGCTGTCCTCCGCCCACATCCGGCAAAGCGCTTGAAAGCTGTGCGTAGCGAACCGCAGTCAAAAACTCAAGTGCCGCATCCGCCGCTATGACAATCAACACAGCCGCGCCAGCTAACGCAATCGCCGGACTCAAGAGGGTAAAAAGACCGCCGCCGATTGTAGCGGCAAACACAATGAATATTACATCCGTCTGCGACAGTACTGGTCTTAACCTTTGGGCTCCAGCATCTGACATTTAGACATCTCCTTTTCTGGATAAGAAATATTTTCCCGAGGATTTTCAAAGATCTTATTATATAGAATTATACAAGATAATACTAAAAAGTCAAGCAAAATTCCCGCGTGCAAAGTGCGCGGGAATTTTGCTTGCGTGTTGTAAATAGCACGCTATCTTAAAAATTTAGCCACATTCGCGTTGTGATCATCCAATGTCTTTGAGAATATTGTTTCCCCATCCGGGGTTGAAATGTAATACAAAAATTCGGTTTCGAACGGATTCACCGCCGCGTTTATGGCGTTTAACCCCGCATTGTTTATTGGCGTTGGAGGAAGACCCCGATAAAGATAAGTGTTATAACGCGAGTTTATCAGTTTGTCTTCGCTTGTAAGTTCGCTCCCCTTTTTACCCGTTATGTAAATAAGGGTCGCATCTACTTGTAGCGGCATACCTATTTCGATGCGCTTCCATAGAATTCCCGACGCAATTCGCATATCTTCGTAGGTTTTCACCTCTTTCTCTAGTAGAGAAGCCATCTTAACCGTATCGTAGAGAGTCCTGCCGTCAGCTTTTATTTTGACTCGTGTCGCATCGGGTACCTTATCTGAAAAATTTACCAGCATTTTTTCCATTATGGAATTTAAGTCGGGAGATTCTTCGAATATGTATGTGTCCGGAAAAAGAAATCCGTCGATAGTGGCATCTTCCGGCAAATCAAGCAAAAAATTGAGGTTGAATATTCTATGCACCAGCGCGGGAGATACATCCGCCGCCTCCACAAGCTCTCCTTTATTTAATTCAAAATCAGATTTTATAAAAAGCTCCTCCATCTGGCTCGTTGTGTAGCCCTCGGGTATTGTAACTTTAACCTGCTTTATCTTTCCCGTCTTTAACTCTTCCACTATCTCCGGCATCGTCATTGACGGGGAAAGTTCGTAATAACCCGCCTTTAAGTTGCCTGATTCCTTGTTCCAAACTATGTAAAAAGTAAAGTAAAATTCACTGTCTATGACCCCCTTCGCCTTCAATTCCCGAGAAATATCCCCCGCGCTCCATCCGCTTTGAACTTCAAAATCAATAATATCGCGGCTTGCCAGGTCCGCGGCGCTTTTAGAAACAGTAAGGAGATAAAGCAATCCGCCTATGGCTATAAGGTCGAATGCGATCGCGAGTATTAGCGATATCTTAAACACTATTCTCATAGTATATGTAAATTATACCAGTTCGTAAAAAATAAGTAAAAAACCGTGTAGCCGCCGTTTATAAAAGCCCCGATATTACGGGGCTTACTGCCAGTCCTTTCTAATAAACTCTTTTTTAATCCATGCGACTGCTTCGTAGCCGTTCATCGCTCCAAATAAAATGCCCCACGCGGCTTTTCGTTCGCATTCAGTATTTTTGTCGCAGACCTTTTCTGTTTTTATCTGCGCTTTTTTCACGCCGTTTTCCGACTTTCCGCTTTTTACTTCTACCTTGAATTTAACTCTGAAAAATCTTTTATCCAAAGTTCCGTCTTTGTTTGTATATTTTAATATCTTGCCGATAACTTCTTCGGATGTCATATTAATGAAAAGCAAATGCCAGCAACTATGTTTTCCGCTTTCGTTGGGCCATCTGATTTCGGGGTATAAGTTGAACTCTTGTAAATTTTTTACCGGCGCTTCCGTAAATCTTGATCGAGGTATTATATGATGAGGACCGCGATGGTCAAAAATCCAGCTACACGGCGGAAAGGTCAGCTTATCCATTTATAGACCTCGCGTAACTTACTTTTCTTTTACACTCGATTGGGCACGCATTATCAGCCACTTGTGAAAATCGAGGTAATCAATCGGATCTATTTCATCTTCGGAAAAACCAAAATATTCAGGCGTGAAGCTGAAAATATTTCCGTTTTCATCCACTTCGATATGAGATAGCCAAAATCCGATTTTTGGAACTAGGGCGAGAGTCGCGTGAAACTCGTCTTCGTCTTTCATGCAAGGCACAAGAAAGCCAAGAATGTCCCTGTCGAACATCGCGAAAGAGATATGCCAATTTCCAAGAATCGCCACGCGGGGATAGCCCTTTCCTTTGCTTGTTCGATTTCTAATTTGATTTATATGCTTCTCAAGTTTTCTTGACAGCGAATCCCCGGATCCGCCTCTCGGGTGTATCACATAGTAATAAACTCCCTCGACAATCCGATGCCCATACTGACTGCCCAAAAATTCCAAGTCATCCCGTTTGTCGCAAAGTTCCTTCACGAAATCAAATTGCTGTTGCCAGCCGTCGTGATTGCCGTCAATCATATATGTTTTCCCGCATCCGCAACCCTCGCCGCACGAACACTCGCCATTTACTTCAAGGTGCGGGTACCTGTCGCGCGCGTAATCAAGCTGTTCCCAGGGATCCGGGGTTGTAACATCCTTATCATGCCCTTTATACCCGCCGAATGCGGGACCGTCATGAACATCTCCGCCATTAAACGCGTGCCGTATCCCGCGCTCCGAGGCGATCTTATACGCCTTATGCAAAATTCCTACCTGCTGATGCTTACTTGTGAGGTGAGAGTCGCTTACAAGCAGGGCAGATGTTTTTTCGGGGCGTGGAAATTGAGCGGATGAAAAATTCGTTCTTCGGCTTTGTTGAAGATAAACTCGCTTCTTATCTCCGGGAAGGTCAATAGGATAGCCCAATTCTTTTAGACGGCTAATCGCTTCTTCTATTCGCTGTCTGCTTAGTTGCCTTCTCTTGCGGGACATTTCTCCAATACTCAAACCAAAACTTGAAGCGTTGTTGAGCCATTTAAGAATTTCTTTCTCGTCGGAGGAAAGCTCTTTCTTGTTAAAACTCGGATAGGGCTCCAGATGTTCGGTTTGCGAGTAATCGGCGTAAGGATTCAGGTTTATAAATCTATAAGACACTTTCGGCCTGCCGTTCTTATCTTTTTGCTTCAGGTCTATATCGATTACGCAAACTCCTATATCCGGATGAACTGGCGCCTGCTTATTCCGCTGACGAGCCATTTGCGTATGCATGGAGGGAATCATGACAAGATCGCCCTTGCCGTCATTCCAATAATCAGGGGCGAGTCCCGCCCTATGCATTCCCGCAACCAGCAAAATATCGGGGTGCTTATAAAGTGAACGCGCTATCTTTTCAGGACCGTATGATTTTCCGTCGGGTCCGTTGTCCTGATACGGGTTCATTGCCATTACTTCGGTCCCTTTAATATCAAAAATATGCCCTTGATCTCCGCAATAAACAAAATCGTCCCGCCTCTGGCATATATCTTGGATTATGCTATATCCCTTTTCGTTAAATGTAAGGTCGCACCTTCCTGAAATAATGTAGGTTTTAACGCCCTTTCCTGAAGTTGGAAATTGCTCAACAACAAAATTTCTCTGCTCGTTTGGGGTGCGAAGATATACATCCTGACGAACTGAAGCGCGCGCGGAACCTTTGTCGGGTTTTCCGACAAGTAAGTTTCCCACAACAACATTGAAGGTTGTTCCTAGCTGTTTGAAAATATTTTCATATACCCCCCTTAGAAGGCACATCTGCTGTTGGATACTGCCTATCCTAGTTTCCGCTATCACTCCGATGCGGAAGTGGTCCAACGCTTCACTAATGTCTATATGGGTAGTTCCAAACTCTTCCGCTTCCGTAAGTAGACGGATGGTTTCGTTCGGCTTGTCATAGGCAATCTTATACCCCTTCTTTGAAAGGGAATCGCCAAGTATGATTACATCTTCAGAGCTAACATCCAGCGACTTCGCCAGAAAGCTAACTTCCGGCTCGCTATGTTTTGAAAGAAGACCAAGAAGTTTGCTTTCATCAAATGAAAGCCTTTTTCCGTTTTCCCCGCTGTTAGGCATAAGATTCAACTCCTTTGTGAATTTTTTCCTTGCAGGATTATTAAATTTTTAATGAACTTTGAATTACAAAACTGGGTCAGACGCCAAAACATCTTCTAAAAAATGTGTCTCTTAAAAAAAATATTCACTCGAAAAGAATAATACCACAGGGGTCTGACCCCGTTTTGCAATTCGCACTGAACTTTTTAAGGGCTCAAAATCATCAGTAAATTATACACTAAAAATAAATATCCCCAACATTCAAGCTGGGGATAAAAAAAATTACCCCGGGCTTGTTTGGGAGCCCAGGGTAAATCTAATCTATTTCGCCGTGCGCGGTCTTCCGCGCGGCTTTTTAATGGTCAGGCAATCCCTGACCAATAGGCCCCTGAAATTTGGGCCGAAAAGCGTAGAGAAGCAACCCTCTCTATCTTTTTCTAACGCCGATCTTATTAACTCCTGGGTGCTACACCAGGAGAATCTCCTGGATCGCATCTGCGCGCTTCTCAGAATCTCCTCGCAGAATTTTGGGTAATTCCAGAGCATTGACTCGCCGCACGGCGATTCCAAATGCTCCCATAATTCCTCGCCAACATTGTATCTAATAAAATCCAAGTACTCTTTGCTAGTTGGTCTTTCTGCCGAAATAAACTCATCAAAGCCCCTTCGGCCATCTCCATTCCTCGACTTCTCTGCCGTGTCGAGGTCTAAACTTCGATAGCGCAAAGAGGATAAAGGCAGCAGGTTGAATTCCTTTTTCGCCTTGCCCCTTGCTTGAACCAGGGCGTCGCTTGCCCGCTTGCACAATTCGCAGGCAAACTCGGCTGGATTTATGCCATCCAGCAATGGAAAGGATTTGATTATGATAAAAATTACATCCTCGAGCTCTCTACGCCTTTCGGGATGCTCTGAAGAAAAAAAATCAACGGCATCATTCCACTCGCGCATAATACGAGTGACTGGAATAGGTGCCGACTGTCGGGGTCTGCTGACCCCCTTTAAAATTGCTGGGGTCATTTTTACTCCTTTTTTTGAATCCCCAAGCAAATCTACACGATATTCAAGTAAATATCGTGTAATTTACTTCTTGAAAAATTATAACACATAAAATAGAAATATGCAATAGATACGAAATTTTTAACGCTTTTAGCTTCGGACTAAAAAAATAGCCATGTACGAAGCTGTATCTAGCTATTTTTTGATATATCTAATCTTTCTCGCCGATGAAATCATCTATATCAAGGTGCTCTATAAGATCCGCGAAAGCGGACATTTTTTTGATATCCGAATCCGTAACTTTCTTGCTTCTCTTTACCCGATCACTATCTCCGCCGCTACCTCCTCTTATCAGCTGACCATTTTTTTTTCTGCCATATCTATTCAAAACTTTCTCCGCGACAAATATTGGCGCGTTTGCCCGCATAGCAATCGCGATACCATCGCTTGCCCGCGAGTCAAGCTCGAAATAATTACCGCTGTTTTTGAAAAAAATTTTTGAAATAAAAACATCCCCGCTAACGCCGTATATGAAAACTCGCTCTACCGAAACTCCCGATGAACTGATAAGTGATTTGAACAAGTCATGAATAAGCGGCACTTCGCTTTCCCTGTTTGAAAAAGTCAAGACAATAGCGTAGGCCTCGTATGGAACTATCCATACGAGCAAATAAACTGCATCGCTTTCGGCGTCTTCTGTTTTTAGAATAACTGCCAATTGCCCGTTTGAATTCTTTTTTCCTATGTGGTCCACCATCATTCTTATCATAGCGAACGAACTCCTTTATGAAATTGTTAAAATGCGAATTATACTTCTTACAAATTATCACAAAATATTAATCCAAACAACTTTTTAGCCAGCTAGACGCATATTTTCTTAAAATTTGCGTAAAATTAAACTCCCGCGCGAAATTTCGCGTGGGAGTTTTGATTATAATACTATACTTCCGGGAAGATCCCAAGAAGTGCGGATATGCCCATCCTGGAAAAAAATGAAATTCCGCACATAGTTCGAACTCCCTTCCACGGTTAGACAATTCGAAAGGCAAAGGTTTTGCCCGCCGAAGTCGTAAATTTGAGCTCCGTATGAAAGAGTCCGAATCAATGTCGCCCTTCCTGCGATCATACTCTTTATATCCACAATCTGATCTTCAGCGAGCATCATATCTCGCCTTACTAAAACTCCCACCTCTTCATTCCTGCTCGCTTCTTCTTTTGGAGCGTTAACCGGCCTGATAGTCAACTGCTCCGCTTTGTTTTCCCTAGCAAAGCTGACTAAATTGGCAACTTCTTCACCTGAATCGATAAATCCTTTCAGCATTGTGCAAGTTAACCGCACCGATAAACCATGACCGTGCAAAAACTCTATCAATGCCTTAAGGTCAATGTAATCCTTTTGGTACGGCAGATATATCTGCCTGTTTTTTTCCGGTTCGTAATGCACAATTGAAACTGCTATGGTCGTCATCCCCCCACAACCGTACCAATCCTTCAAATACTGGGAGTACTCTTTAGGTTTTTTCGCCATCATAATACCATTTGTCTGCAACTCGATAAGTGGAAAATCGTAACGATTCATCGCAACTAGGAAATCCGATATCTGCGAAGGGAAGAGCGTCGGCTCCCCCTTTCCGGTTATAAGAACCGTACTTATGCCATTGACCTGCGCCAAATGGCATGCCTTATGAAAATTCCTCCAATTTACCTCTGGTGGTTTTCCCAGAGGCACGCCGAGCGGCTGTGTCATTTTGCTTATACAAAACGGACATCGCGCGTTGCATACCTCGCTTCCCGCGATTATAGTAAATATTCCGTCCATTCTTCTCCTCCCTGTTTCCAATTCTCGTATGAATATTACAACAAATCATAGGCAAAAGTCAATATAGTTAGGTAATGTGTACACACATATGGCGGTTTTCCCTATGCTTAGAAAATGCCGTTATATCGCGTGCGTTGCCGTCCAAACATAAACGCGCATTAAAAAACAAGCCATTCTGCGCGGCTTGTTTACATAAATTTTTTCAAAAATAACTATTTGTTATATATCGCAAACAATATAATACTGCCGACAACACACCAAAGAATGCCTACAATAATAAGGGCGACAATATTTTCGGTTGCGTTAGGATCAAAAATCCATGTCGCGCCACTTGTGTTTACGGAACCCACTTGCCAACGGTAATCTTCTGTCGGAGGATTGTGAGTTTCGATGTAGGAAACTAAAACACCATAATCCAACCGCGAATATCCAATGTAAACAAGGTTTATTTGTCCTATAGAAGTACTGCGACCTAAACCGCCAAAATCTCCATTCACCTTTTTCACGATGAGATATAAAGGTTTTGACTCATCTATCGCGCTTGCGAATACTACCGGGCTTGATACCGCTTCCTTTTTCAATCTCCGCAAATCAACAAAATCACCGTCATTTTTCTCTTCGAAATTTAATTCTGGATATCTGACCCGCAAGGGGCTTTCAAAAATAACTTTTTCTTCTTTTGTTTCGAAATCAGCTTTTTGATACAGCAAGTAAAACCCAAATATAGAAACTACGATCCAAGCGATAATTACAATCCATTTCAAACCCATATAAACATTTAACCTCCCACAAGCGACTTAAGAATATGAAAGCATAATTTTTCTCAAAAATCAATGTCGGATAAAATATCAGCCCCTTGGTAGTGGCCGCGCAAAATTCAAACTTCCATATTCACTTTGTCAACAATTAAACAAGATATGAAACTACCGGGGTCTGACCTCGGTATCGCTACCCTCCATATTCGTATTAGATTATTTTAAGTAATACAAAAGGTACCTTGCGGTACCTTTTGCCAGGCAATGAGACTATTTAAAGTCCCTGCTCGGCCAGGGATTACGCCGGTCGGGGTTATTACCCGAGGAAGCGTATCATTTATATTATACACTATGTGAATATTCTGTCAATACTTAGCATATTGACGCATTGATTGAATTATTTTATAATCATAACATAAAAAGAACCTGCTTTTTAACAATTTGCCACAATATGCGCGCATACGCGTAATGGAGGTATTGAATGATACTGCCTTTAGTTCCAGTTGAGTCGTTTTTTGATTCTGTTCTTGCGGCTGATATTTGGCCTAAGAGCATCTCACGAAATGAAATTTTTATGTACCAGCTTAAACTACGCAAAGAGCTCAAAGAATGCTTAGACGGCGTATTTGATTCTCTGCCGCGGCCGGATATACCGCTAGAAACAGCAATCGCGGAAGGATACATAACAGAAGAACAAGTGACGAAACTTTACACGGCCCTAAGCGACTTACTCGCGGACGACCGTGACTATAAACGCCTTATTCTCTATCTTCCGTTTGAATTATTGCCAAACAAAATACGGCATCATTACGAAAAAAAACTTCAGCAAGCCCTAGAACGATTCGGCAAAATATATATAGATGCGTGGAAAAACCTTCTTTACACGCACGATGTGCGCGCCAATTTTGTAAATGGCGATGTGCTTGAAGTAGAACGACGGATCGGCGACTTGCCGCGAGTGGTAAAAGCGGCTCACCTCATACCTAAACTTGTTCAAAACGGCTTACTCACGGTTGAAGAGGTCGTCGCGCTAATGGAAAATAGCGATGACGAAATATTAAAGAATAGCATTGCCGCCGCGCTTTCCGTTGTTGCGAACATTGGGGCGAAGACGCGGAAGCAAAAAATAAACGCAATACCGATGGCCATAACGCTTGCGTCTGTTCAAACCGAACTGGATAAAAGATTCTCTCAAATAGAATCCGAAGATTTCGGCGATATTATGCCCAGACGCAAAGCATGGCTGAAAAAAAAGAGCCGGCAAGAAACAATCTGGTATATGGGGGAACATATAAGCATGGCGATTGTCGAGGATGGATTTTCCCCCGAAGTTGCCATGACTTTCCTTACTCACGATGCAAAATCGGCAAGCCGCCAATCGTTGATTGAAGGAATTGGGAAAGCAATCGAATTCATTGCGTCAGCCGACTTTAGAAAAGCGCAAGTGCTATATACGCAATATGAAGCGACTCTGCTCAATCTCTGGAAAAACGATCCAGAAACGAGAGAGACGCTCTCAAAAACTTTCCGCCGCTTTCGCCAGCTACTCATTATCCGCGACGAACAACTGGCGGAACTCAATATCGTCATTCCTAAATTGGCTGGTCCGTTTTCTGAAAACCTGAAATTCATGAAACAGGAAATGGATGAAATACGAGCGATGGCCGCGTCCATCGAGCAAAATCCGGAACTGTTTAAGCTCATATATCCGACAGTTCTCATATTTGGTTCCCGCCTCAATGGATATGGCCAGCAAGACGCGGATATTGACCTTGGCGTATGCGTGAGACCGAGAACATCTTTCGCTAAACGGGCAAGGTTAAAAGAGTTGCTTAAAAAAACTTTCACGCACGAAAAGATTAGAGCCGATGAAATCGTTGAATTTTGGCTGGAAGAAAAAAATGGCCGGCTCAAAGTCCGCGATTTTGCGGAATCGGATGTATCTCTTGGTCAAAGCTACTGGACTCATGTTTTATTTGGCGCCGCGTGGGAAGGAAATGAGGATACGGTACGCGAATTATGTGAAAAATTACTTGCTCCATATATGATACGCACCGAAGAAAGAATCGAAGGACGCGACGCGCGCGGTTTGTATCTTGAAGCGCTGGAACAGAGCACGCTCCAATATCGCCTAATGCACAACGGCTATCAGCGTTTCTTCCCGCCATACGGTGGCATCCATACGCCTCACTCCGGCGGGATTGACGGTAATAGCATGTTCTGGGATTCGGGGTATCGGCAATTAGCGACAAAACTTTTTGTCAGCAGAGTATTTTTGCCGGAAATTCCTGCAGATTTCCTTAAAAAAAGTTAAAAGGCCGAGAGCAATATGCTCTCGGCCTTTTCATTTTTACTAAAAGAACTTAATTACCGTGTAACACCGATACCGGTGGGTCGGCTTACGGATCGGACAGAACGATCGCCGCTAAGCTGATCCCATGGTATCTGGGAACCGAGCATAAAGAGCGCGCCGAAGTACTGTAGCTCTTCCTTACCCGCTGGCTGGTCTTTGACACTCATGACCGCCAAAACGAATCGCGTAAGGTTGGTTTCCATACGCGGATATGTGGCGGAAACCGCTACGCCTAATTGGCGAAGCATCTGTTCGCGACTAGCAGAGCCGGTCAAGGCTGGCAGACGCGGATTTTCCAATGTTTCTTTGATTTTCGTCGCATCGTACGCAAGCGCGGCCGCGATCTGAACGCCCGTTCCCGCGAATACCTTATTAATGGCATCTGCTACCGCGTCAGCATAATCGCGTAACACGCCCGTATCAGGTGCCTGCATCATGCCGGGAGGCAGCACATTCATGCCCCCAGAAGCCGCCATCATAGCAGACATCATCATTGCCGGGTTCGCAACACCCTGCATCCACGCCTCTTGCCAAGATTTTAGCTGCGAATAAAATACATTTATAGCGGGCCACAGGTGTGAATCAACGCGAGCGAAGAGTTGTTCCTTCCTCGCCTCCGTTACATAGTTGCCATCGAGACCCGGAATGGCTGCAAAAATTTCGGCATAACTACGCCGTGTCATCTGCTTTCGGAGTTCGAAGAATGATGGATCAACCTGCTCTTCGTTCTCATCAGAAAATCTCTCCATTTGAATCACAAGTTTATCGGGTATTTTATATAGACCAGCGCGGTGCGCTAACGCCGCGCGAATCGCCGATATAACAGTAGATTGATCGACCTTAAGCACCCCTCCGGTTCGAAGCGCATCCAGCCAGGAAGCGTCGCTCGGAACCGGCGGAAGAACATCGTCTAATGAGACGACGCTCGCCGCATGGGCCGGATATTCAGGCGTAAGCACCGCGATCAACTTACGCGCCGGAATTGTCTTCATACCGACGCTGATAAGGTCTGGCTCTGTGAGTCTAGACAAATCATCTACGCTTTTAACGCCCAGATCGTCCTCAATCTTACTAATGATAACGAGATCAACACCCAAAGATTCTAACTTTTCCCTTACCCCATTATTATTCGTTTCTTCCATTTCTGTTTCCTCCTTTTTTATCTGCAGATTTTATCTTTTTCGGTTGATCCGAATGATATCATTCGAACTGGAATGCCTAGTTTTTCGACGAGAATATCGGCGCAAAATGAATACATCTCGTCTCGTCCAGCCGTTGACGGAATCTTAACAACCGTAATTTCGGGCGTAGAACGCATAAGTTCTTCGCCCAAACGCTCTTGATATTTCAGTTGCGCATCATCCATCTCTCCTTGCCGGACTTTAATATCACCCGACGGTGTGAAATATGTTTGATTAGGTACACCAATATAGTTATCGCACGAATACCACTTACCGTTCGCCAAAATCTGATCAAACCATGTTAGGGCGATTCCCTTAAACGCGGCTGGACCACCGCAAACCTCGATAGCATAACGAAGCAAAACGAGATCAAGCGGACCAACACGCACTTTTCCCTGATAACGATTTTCCTCCTTATGACTGCCGGGCAATAAACTTTCTGACATCTTTGAATCTTCAGTCGGCATTGGCCCGGCGCCGTGGCGAATCGCGTAAGAACGAAATACCGCAATATCCGCTATTTCATTACCGTAACCCGCCTCTTTAAGCATTTCGTGCGTGAAGCGCGGCAATGTTCGTATAGCGCTAGTATGGGGATCAAAACCGTAGTAATGATCCGTCAAGACCCCGTGCGAGCTTTCTACCACAGCCACACCATCTCGGGTAAGAATTTCTCGCCCGAGGTAATCGTGGTCAACGATATTAGCCCGCTTGGATACTTCTTGGAACCGTTCCGTAATATAATCGAGAAAGCCGTCATTATAAAGAAGTACGACTTCCTTTCCAGCGGCCTTTCGATCGCTCGACAGGAATCCCCCCCTCATTATCGAATCTAGGTCGCGGCGTATTTGTTCTCGAATATCGGCAAGCCGATCTCTGATATCAGGCCGCGAAAGATCGAAAACTCGAATGGCAAGATCGGGATACAGCTCTGAATAACGATATGCCTCGCCAACGCCGGTACCTATTGTACCGCGAGGGTTATTACCCAGCGCCATTTCTTTTAAGCGCGAAGCTATCCCGTGGTAAGGCGTTGCGCACAACGCTTGCTCGTCTATAGTAACGAGATCAAAAGCGTTGTGAATGCCGTGTTGGTATCGAAGCGCGTCTGCTTCGTTCAGCAATCCTTCCGGAGAAACGACCATTCGGGAGGAAAGGTGCGTCCCTACCCCCTCGAATGTGCCACAACCCCATTGGCTAAACGCGAAGCATTCGCCTCTTTGAGTACACACGCCGTGACTTCCCTGCGCGCCGCCAACCTTGATTACGGTGTGAACACGCATCATTGTCGCGATTTTGTGTACTACTCCGCCTTTTCCACCGTCGCCCGGACCAAGGTCGGTGACGGTATAGATTTTGCGTGTCATAACCGCCACCTTCCTTAATTGAATTTATCTAGAGCCAGACGGGACCATCTTCAAGTTTTTTGGATTCCACACCAACTTCATCCTCGCCTAATGGCCAAAGATCGGTCTTTTCTCTAAAAAAATCGCCTTTCCGCGGACGCTTTATAAAATTCGGCAAGGCCGCCTGCGCCCCGATTGGAATGTTGACAACCGAACGAGCAATACTTTCTGCGTCGACTCTTCCAACATTGTTTTCGCGAAGAAATTCTTCCACTTGGACAAGTTCGAGCGTTCCTTCAGTAAGGCCTATGATTACGGCCTCTACTTGGGGCAACAACTCCGTGCTCGGCAGTACCACAACGCGTTCCGAACCAAACATATTAGTCCAGAATCTAGTGGTCTCCTCATGACTTCCGACTTGTAAAAAGAAAGTATGAGCCGTAATTAGTAAATCATGAACGACATCGTCAATCGCTGGCAAATCATTAGGATTGATATTGTAGCCGTTCTCGGCCGCTTTTGCGAACACTTCGTCGCCGTAAATCCGTGTAAGCTCTCGCTTATCCAATAAATTATGAGCGGGAGAATCCGAAATGGTAAAGTCGTATCTCTTAAGGCCGATTTGATTGATATACGCACTCGTTAGATACGCGGCGCCAAAAAGTCCATACTGGGGATCTTCAGGCACATCGCCGCCGGCTCGTTCCGGCACCATCAGAGTAAGCTGTTCCACTATCTTTTCGGCCGTCATCTCAAACTGCGGACGACAGAGTACGAATCTATCCGTCACATCCCCA
>Ga0155117_128_pt1 | contig 19878 bp, 10 predicted proteins | sample RifCSPhighO2_01_FD_106085 | JGI IMG/M metagenome (GOLD analysis project Ga0155117, IMG submission 106085) | Candidatus Spechtbacteria bacterium RIFCSPHIGHO2_01_FULL_43_30
CGGGTAGTTTTAATTCTAATGACCGAATCCTCGTTTTGCATAATTATTGTCACTTTCCGCACACGCATATAGCGCTTGGGGGGTTTAGTTGCGTAACATAACTATTCGAGCAAGACCCATTTTTTATAGCTCTTGACCCAAAATCAAGCCATACAAAATCGTTAAACCCAACTAATCCTAACGCTTGGGCGCTCGCATGTGTTCCTCCTTCCGCGGTTTGGCTTATGGGAGTTCCTCCTGCCGCTACGCAAGCGTTAGAGCATGTTGCGTCGTACAGTTCCGAGAACGCGTACGAATCCTGCGCGTACGACGAGGTTGCAAGAAATCCAAAAACAATCGGTATATACGCAAGTATCGTAAATATTCTGCGATGGGCCATATTCGGTATTATAACACGGACGAAAAGGCCTGCCAGATATTTCCATCGAGCAGGCCTTTATTTTTTACTTAGTCATCTTCTCTATCTCGATCGTGATCTCCGCCGCCGTTCCTTTTTCCCCCCTTACCCTTATCTTTCTTTTCTTTTTTCTTGTCTTTGTCGCGCTTAGCTTTCTTTTTTTTCTCATGCTTATCGGTGTCTTTCTTTTTGTCTTTCGTTTTTTCTGATTTCTCCTCGTCATCATCATCGGATTTAACGCGAGGATCAATCTTAACTAGCGTAACTCCGTCTTTTATAATTGCCGCTTCTTTAGCTTCTGGAGGAAATGGCACGCTAACAACGAAAGGCATATAATTTAGCTTCGCTCCTTCGATTTCAAACGAGGCATCGAACGGAAGCTCAAAAATCAACGCTCCGTTTTTATCCAACACTCCGATCGAATACAGCCCAGATTCCGCCATAGTTACCGTGCCGTTATCAAGTATTTCCGTGTCAACAATATCCACAATGCCGTCTTTGTCTATAAACCCGCTTATAAGAGCGAGTTCCGGATCTTGTGGAATCTCAACAAAAGCGCCGAACAACATATTATAAGTTTCTGAATCGCTCCAGATTCCTGGAGGCATTTGATTACTGCACGAACTGTGCCCTGAACACATATAGTTTGCCGACAATAATGGATCGACGGCCCCAACACCGTTAACATAATACCCGTTTGGAAGCGCAAAACGATGATCTACTGAAAACAAATGCGCGATTTCATGCGGAGTCCATGACCCGTGGCCTTCCTCGACTATCACGCATTTCATTAAACCTCCCAAGAACGCGACGCCGTGCCAACCCGGAAGGCCGTGATAATCAAAATACCCGCGTGGAACAACGACTACCGTTATCTCCGTATCGGTTTGCCATCGCTTTGCGATCACGCATCCAACGCGAAGGTCGTTCACGATTCCTTTTGTTATAAACGCGCCGGTTGAAGTCTCACCTGCTTGCTCCGTAGTTGAATCACCGGCAAACGACCGCCCGACATCTACTACATTTACATCGCTTTCCGATATGGGAAAAAGGGCAAGCACCGCTTGTTTTCCTTCCGTTATAGTGTCGTTAAGGCGCGCATCAGTAACCGAACCGTAGCATTCCCCGTTTTGGCATCCGTTAATCCGAACAATTGAAATGTTAAGCGTCCGAGTGTCCTTGACCCATATCTCTTCAAATACTCGAGATATGAAATGATCCTGAACGACCTCAAATAACATAGTTTTCCCGCCGGAAGAATCTGGCGTAAAAAAGAGCTCCCCAAACCTATTTGCCTCAAGTTCGTCCAGCGTAACCTCTCTGGAATCCAATACAACCCCGTCCGCAGACAAAACAAGCGAAACCGGCATTCCGCTATAAACCGATCCGTGAATCGAATAATACCCTAAAACGACAGCGGGCTTATGATTTACTAGATCGGTAACACCGTCGCTGTTCGCATCGGGATTTAATGACACCTGCACGGGATTTGCGTCGCAGAAAGTAACATGACCGCCGCGGCTCGCGCCAAAGCAGACCTCCGCGGAATCCGCGCCAAACCCGGTGGAATTCGTAATAAGTTTTCCGCTTGCAGTACTGTCGCCGGAAAATATTTCTGAATCCGCATTGTAAATAATTTTGAGATTCTTTCTTGACGGATCTTCGTTTATGTCGCACTCGCTTTCTACAAAAAAATCTTTTTCAAAAACAAGAATGCTAATCGGCACTTCACCAGCCACCGTCGGTGTGACATCCGCAATAAACTCCCAGCCGGGAGCAATATCCCTGCCGCTTACCGTGTCGGATATAAATTCCTTATCTCCAATTACTACTTTCGCAAAAAATTCAGGTTCTCCGCTGAATAAATTATCGCCACAGCCATCGGCGACCTCGAGTATCCTATCTATGCTGACCAAAACCGAAACGGATAGCGGAATCTCGCCTGCTGGCGGCGAAGCATCGCTTGGCTCAAGATGCCATTCGGAAACTTCCACATCCTTTGTTAAACTTGTAAACCCGAAGCTCGATACAAAAACAAAATCGTTTCCCCCTACGGGCTGTCTGTCAACTCTGCCTATAAGCGATCCGTCCCAATACGCCTCGAGAAATGCGGGGGAAAATTCCACTTTGAATTCGCCCTTTGACGCCGGCGCCGCGAAACATACGCTTTCCTTGATTGTGCCGGATCCATCAATATATTCATTGAACACGCGAACGCATGTTTTAAGGTCAATCTGTGTTTCTACGGTAACAAAAGAATTTTTCCTTAATTCCACCCTAAAATTCCCGCGAGGGAACATTTCAAGCATTGCTATAAAACTTCCTGAAACCATTTCGAGTTCAGTTCCGTCTGGATTGAAAATTTTAACCTTATAAGGAAAGCTTTGCGCGGCTTTGCATATTAAAATGCCGCTTTCCACCACGCATTCGTTTGCTACGCCTTGAATTAAGTTATAGGTATGCCCGGAATCCGCCATGTGATCTCTTAACTCCACCGAACCAGAGCCGGAAAAAGTATCGGCTAAAACTTCACTTGCTTCACCCGCTGAAACCGACACAAGCAACCCAATCGCCGCGAGAAAGAAAATTAAGCTTCTCTTCAACATCTTTAACCTCGCTAGATTTTTTGATGTTTTGAATACTCCCTCGCCGCACACGCCGGTTGTTTGAGTTTTCACCTCTTTTTGAAAGTACAAAAAATCATCGCTGAATCGATGATAATTTTTACCATAAAAATGACTGGCAGTCAATGCAAATTACTACTACTCCTCATGCTAAAACTCCCTCGACAAGCGCAATAAATACTTTTGCCAATAACACCACAACTAAACCGGCAATAGCCCAAATGAAGGCGGATCTGGCAGACGCAACCTTTGCCGGATCCTTGCCCGATGTCATAAACTTAAACGCCACCCACAATATCTCGAGTATAAGAATCCCCATTACCAAATTCAGGATAAAATCCACTATATTATTCAGAATATCTATTATCTTTACCATGCCGGATGTTAAAGTCGCGGACATACAGCACTCCTGTCCAGCCGTTGAACACGAATCTCCCGTAACGATAGTACCGCACGACCCGACGGAGACGCATGTATTTGGCGAAATGCACATTGATATCGGCGGAGATGTCTGCGGAGGCGCCGGAAATACCGAAATACTGGAATTGGATTCTTCAGATACCCCTCCCCCTCCGGTGCTAGAACATTGAATAACGATACTTGATGGATTCGGCGAACCTCCTTGAAATGTGTAATTTTTGGTCGCTGTGCAATTCTTGCAGGGGTTTTGGCTAAGACCCATACTTCCTTGAGATACCGAATTCACAAAAAATTCGCACTGGGACACCCCTCCGGACGAATACGAATCTCTCACATTTGCCGTGAAGTTGACTGCCGAACTTTCGGGCGCGGAAACCGGACTTACCGGCGCTACGAAAAGCCGGCAATCGGAATAACACCCGTCAAGTTGAACGGTATTTCCGTCGTCGCACGCCTCTCCGGTATTTATAATTCCGTCCCCGCATATCCCTGCCCCGCCCGTTATACTAATGTTTATTGAATCACCGCTCGAACTCCCTCCGGAATCTATTACAGATGCCGTTATCGCGTGCGTCCCCATGCTAAGAGCGCTTACAGAAAAACTCCCGCCGAATCCTATACTCCCGTTTACGCTTGAATTCCACGACAAATTTGAAGTTATATTCCCGTCTTCGGCATCTGATGCCGTTCCCGTAAATACTACGACTGACCCCGATGGAAAAGATGACCCGCTTATCGGATTTGTTATATTTACCGAAGGAGAACTATTCCCGCTAACTACCACATATTGCGCTTTAATAGCCGAGCCACTATCAAAGCTAGTGTCTGAATTGTTTGTGGCGCGTATGCTAAATCCATAAAATCCGTCTGTTGCCGATGCCGAAGATGTTATTGTCACAATTGAATCTCCGCCTGTTCCCGGAGATACCGCCAAAGACGCTGGGGATATGTTCGATACCCACCCCGGACCAATTAAATTGACCGAATCAAGAATAAATGTAGATGCTCCGCACGACGAACTATCGTTATTCGTTACAGTAGCCGTATAAGATAACGCGCTTCCTGGAGATCCGCTTTTATTAAACGGCGAAACAAACACGCTCGGATTTGACCTAACGCAAGTCGCGGATCCCAAAACGACATTCACCCTTATCTCGGAACTTGTTTTTGAAATCGGCTCAAAGGATATTCCCGTGCTGGGATCGGTATATTGAATTCCGATTTCGAGGGTGCTATCTTCAAAGTCGCTGGCTCCTGATTTGGAACCAGGCGTCATATCCAAAAGATATGTAAAACTCGCGGGATTTTCATCTGTATACCAATGCGCCAAAACTCCATTATAGTTGATGCTAGGGTCTAAAAATCCAATATCAAAGCCGATTGGCTGACGATACTCAAGAAAATAAAAATCCGAGCCCGATGAAACAGGCAAAGATTCGGGTATTTTGAGAAGTAGAGTTCCCACGGAAGCATTTTCTATGTTATTTATTACATAAATTCCATCCGCGCTGACTTTCTGTATTTGGCTTACTTGAATCCACCCAAGCCGCTCCTTGTGAAGCGCGTTAATGTGACCCCTAGTCGACGGCCCCATAACAGAAAATGGATCCCTATAATTTTCCACGCTACACGGCGATGAAAAAAAGGGGTTCGCCTCAACAACATTCACGCCGCATTCAAGCCCTTCCGAATGGTTAAGACCCAGATTATGTCCTATTTCATGATGCGCCACGAATGGCAGCGAAACGGTAGGCGACGGGTCAATAAACCAAATCTTTCCGACCGTAACAATTCCGTCATTTGTCGTGAAAAAATCCTGACCAATTGTAGCTTCGGCGGCTACTCCTGACTTCTTAAACGCGACCACGACACTCGCGTACGGCGGAAAGAATACATCGGCATCGGCCGCCGAAATGGCCTGATTAAATATTGCGGATTTCGAAGAGCTACTAACTATAGGCAATGTGTAATACCCAAAAACATTCCCGACTACACTAAGCTGGCCATACGAAACTTCGTCGTAATACGCCTTTACCGAATTAGGACCGTTGAAAAATATATTTCCGATTTCGGTTACTGTCCAGGGCTGGCTTGTATCATCCACGAAATTTACAAGTATAATAGCTGTCTGCCAAGTCCCATTCGGGCTTTGCGCCGCCGCGTTAGCTTCGTTTACCAAGATATCAAAACGCGTATGGCTGTCCTTGACGCGCCTATCTTGTAAATTAAAACCGGATGCAGAATCTGCATCCGGAAGCTTCATTATTTTAATATCAGTTTCCGGATCTAGAACGAAGATTCTATCGCCGAGTACTAGTCCACTAATACTGACATCCGTATTTGAAACAAAAGATTTAAGCGATAACTCACCGATTTTGGAGCTTAACAACAAAAAAGACCCTTCCGAAGTTCTCAATGCGACTACGCTTATGTATTCGCCGAATTCCTCGAAATTATGCACTGAAAAGTGAGAAATCGTTCCGTTTTTTGTAACCCAGTCCTCAATATCAGCTCTTGCGTCCCGCGGAAGCTGACTCCTTAAATCTCTTGGGATTTCCAGCCGTAAAAAGTCGTCAGGGCTTAACTCCGCTATAAGCAACATATGCGCCTTTCGCTCTTTAGCTACAGCTTTGATTTGGCTTATTGTCTCTTCTCTATCTTCAGATTTTTCGCTATTATACCTATTTATAAGACCATAAAGGTCTAAGGTTAGAATTTCCGCTTCCGCTATATTCGCGCTTTTGCTTCTCTTATTCTCCAAAACTTCATCAACAAACCTATCAGGACTTTCGGTATCTTCAATACTCGTAGTATTAGCGGGGGGGAGTTCTGCGCTATTCCTAAATACAAAAACCCAAACCGCAGTTACAGAAATTGCTAGGATTGAAAATATTGAAAGTATAGCCAGAATCCTCTTTATATTCATACTTATTTCCGTTTGCACCTATTTGGCAATCTAACCAAAGAATACAATAATTATAAAAATCGTCAATATAATTAACAACGACCCTATATAGCACCGGAAACACATCCGGCTCGCAATAAGCAGTTAAATTATAACATAAAAGACCCCGCGTAAGGGCCTTTTTTTGTTAATTTTCTAAAACTTGCCTTATCCTATCAACCGCCCATTCCAACTCTTCTCTCGCAATAATGAGCGGCGGCGCGAACCGTATTACATTTTTATGCGTTTCCTTGCATATTATTCCCGAGGGTTTAAGCTGAACCAGCGCCTCACAAAACCGTCTTGCGCCTCCGGCCTCAGGTAAAAGCTCCACGCCCACGAAAAGTCCCCTGCCCCGTACTTCTTTAATGTGCGGATTTTTTATTCCTTTTAGCTGTTTCGTAAACCATCGGCCATTTTTACTGACATTTGCCAAAAGCTTGCTCCCTTCCGCGGAAAAAACCTCGAGTACCGCGATTCCTATCGCGCAGGCAAGGGGATTATCGGCAAATGTGCTACCGTGAGTACCCGGAGTAAAAACCGCGTCCATTTTTTCTTTATCCGCAAGCACTGCGGAAACTGGGATGTAGCTACCTAAGGACTTTCCGAGAATCAACACATCCGGCTTCGCGTCTTCATGCTCCCATGCGAACATTTTTCCTGTCCTTCCAAAGCCCGTCTGAATCTCATCCAACGCAAAAAGCACCCCTTTTTGCGCGCAAATTTGCTTTGCCTCCGATAGATACCCTTGGGGCGGTATGTTGATTCCTCCCTCGCCTTGAATCGGCTCCACTAAAAACGCCGCTGTTTTAAAGTTTATGGCCTGCTCCAGCGCTTTAATATCTCCGTATGGAATAATCCTAAAACCCGGCGTTTGAGGCCCAAAACCTTCTCGGTACAAAAGTTCGGATGAAAAACTGATAATTGTGGTTGTGCGCCCGTGAAAATTGTTCGCGCATACTATAATTTCCGCGTCGTCTTCCGCCGTATCGCCTATGCCCCCCACCCTCACTCGATTCAAACTGCGCCACTTCCTGGCAAGTTTAATGAATGTTTCAACCGCTTCCGCTCCGGTATTCATCACAAGTGCTTTGTCATACCCGCAAAACTCTGCCAATTTGGTATTAAAAATCTGCTTATCGTTGTAAACGGCGTTAGAACAAGCAGTTAGCCCGGTATCGAGTTGCGTCGTTATGGCTTTCGTGAGTTTAGGGTGCTTGTATCCAAGATTTACGGCCGAATAGCACGAAAGCATATCAAGGTAACTCTTTCCCGCCACATCTTTTACCCAGCATCCGTCTCCTTCAGAAAGCACGACCGGTAATGGCTGGTAATGATTTGGCGTTCCTTTTTTTATGCTGTCTATAATATTTCCCGATCTAGTCATATGCGCCTCCTATTTCGCTATCTACCGTTTTTGTAAACTGCCATTTGTAAAAGGACAATCCCATTTCCCAAACCTCCCATAGCAAACTGAACTATAACCGGCAAAGGTGTCTGCTGGAACAATGATACTATAAAGAAAAGGCACAGCCCTGTAAATAAGCTCAAAAACATCATAAGACTTACGCCTTGAGTTGATTTCCTTTTGTAGTTTTTTATTATCTGAAACCAGGTAGCCGGAAAAAGAAGTATCAGTCCCGTCCAACCCAGCGCATCTATTATGAATTTGCTAGTGCCGGAACTAATTATATCCATAAACATCCCAATAGTCATAATAAGCTAGAGTGATTACTCGCTAATATCCGCGGGTAAAAATCAGATTAACATATTACGGTTATTATCCATAAAAACTAAAAAAATCGCGAAGATACCGCATTTTTCGTATGCCTAACATGAGCTCGCCGTATATCCATATTTAGTTCGACTCCTATAACATCTATTTGCCACTCGGTGTTATCGGGGTAATTATTTTCTATCAAATACCTTTCTGCCGCCAGTATTAGCTTTTTTTGCTTCCTATCGTCCACATTTCTTTCTGGAAACAGAGAATTTTCACCAATCATTTCCTGCGATTTAACCTCCACAAAAACTATAACCTTGCCTTTCTTCACGATTATATCCAGTTCTCCAAATTTATCAGAATGATTTCTTTCAATAATTTTATAGCCGTTATCTTTAAGATACTCGGCCCCTATTTCTTCTCCCAAATCACCTTTTCTTCGTTTTAATGTCTTAGCCATTGCCGATCATCATAATCAGTATTTAATAAAACAGTCAAACCATCCTATTCACTCAATGCTTACTGATATTGGCTAAGTATAAAATTATTCATCTAAAAATACTAAGGCGTTATCTCTTTGTATTTAGGCAACGGCGGAGTCAATTCCACTATACTCGAATCAGTCGAACCGGCAACATTTGTCGCTGTAACCTTGTAAAAACGCTCAAACAGAGTAGGCGCTACATCGTCGCATTCTAAGTCCTCCGGTCCGGGTACTCCTCTGCAATCCGGACTTTCTTCCGTAATATCAGAGCAGACGACTTGAGGCGAGCTGAAATTTACATTGTCATCCTTCAATACATTATAGATAATGCATTCTCCATTTGCAGTTGTGTCGGACTCTTCCCATGTAACCCTAAATGGTCCGGTTTGAAGATTTATCCATTGGCCTTCGGCCGTAAACGGTCCGGGTATAGCAATCGGAATAGCTGTGTTTAGATCATTGGAAGCTATTCCACCTTCGGGTTCGCTAGTTGAATTGAATGACTTAAGCGGATTCGATGAGTCAAAAGACGCTGAATTATTGTATGCGTAAATTCTGTAAACATACGAAACGCCATCCGTAATAGTGTTATCCACATAGAATATTGTGCTGTCGGAATCAAAATACTCGCTTCCTGCAACAAGATGCGCGATTTCGCTGAATGTCGCGCCTCCATTAATGGACCTGAAAACCCTGTAATCCTGTTCTGGACCGGAATCTGACCAACTAATTGAAACCGAAACTTGAGCCGCGGTGGAAATAATCGTATTTAGCGATAAATTTGCCGGGCTTGGCGGTAAATTAACGCAGTCAAGGCCCGTAACAATCGGACTTACATCTGAAAGGGATATATTGTTTGTGCCCGAACCCACGGCTTCTATCTTATATTCATAATCGTTATCCGGGCTGACAAGATCGTAATCATCCGTGTCATCACCGGCTAGACCCGGATTTCTTATCGCAAAACCGGTTTCTCCGGCAGTCACATTATTGCGGCGTACATTGAAAAAAATAGTGTTGCCGGTTATATCAGAGCTCCATTCCAGCTTCACCCTTGAGCTTGTTCCAAAGCATACCGGGTCTGGAGTGCTGTTTATAAATGCGGGTTTTAATGGAGGATTCAAGCACATAAGCGATGTTCCTCCGTCTGAATTGGATACAGTACTACCCGAAAATCCCACCGCGGTAATAAAATAATCATAATCAACCGCGTTTTCGACATCGCTATCCGAATAAGAAAGTGCCGGCGGGAAAACCCTAACGAGAAAAGTAAACGGATCCTCGTCTCTCCTTTTGAAAATATCCCAGTAATCGGTGTTCGGATCCGCGCCCCACTCAAGAAGAAACCCCGAGTCCCCCGATACGCATTGCGTGGTTGTTGTCAAAACAGGCGCCGTGGGATTGCAGTTAGCTATAATCGAAATCGTGTTTGATGGATTGCTCTCATTGTCATTACTAAACCCTGTAACATAATATGTGTAACTTTCACCGCTCACTAAAGGTCCAGAATCGAAAGAACTGTCCGCCGAAGAAAGCGTAACCCAAATAGGCGGACCTATATCTAATACTCCGTTATTACCGAGGCCGGAACTGTCCTTTACTGTCGTTCCAGAACCTTCATCCATATGCCATACCCCCACTAGACCTTCTTCATTCTCATAAACACCGCTTGCAATGCCTTGAATCTCGATGTCGGATAGAGCTCTGTTGTAAACACGAATGTCATCCATTAGCCCGCCGAAATCTCTAATTCCGGAAGAGTTATCGCCCATCAACACGGGCTGATTTTCATCTCCCGCGTTGTCTGATAAATTTTGGTCTCCAATAGGGTCTTTGGCGCCATCTATGAAAAACGCGATAGTTTTTGCTCCCATTCTCCTAACAACTATATGGTGCCAGGTGTTCATTGAGATTGTTTGGGAAGAGTTTACAGTGGACCCGCTTCCTGTACTTCCGGAAACAGTGCAAGCGGGTGAGGTTGGGCCACTTATCCGTCCACAATCTTGGTTGAACGCGAGATTTCTGCCCGGCCCAACCCTAAACTCATACGCTGTTCCGTTGCCGCTTCCATTTCTGCGATTTGAAACTAAGGTGTCTTCCGACCCAACAGTATTAGTATTTGTGTTCACCCAGAGGGCAATAGTCAAATCGCCCTTAATATCAAGCGCGTTGCTGTTTGGAATGCGCACCGTATAGTTATCCGCTGTTGTCGTGTTGTCTGCGCCTCCGAAATTCAAAGCGTAGCTCCCTTTATCTTTTTCCGGAGAAATTCTCGTATTATATGTCAATACCGGCGTACTTAAGCCCTGTCCCCTATAAATTCGGTATGAATACGCGTTTTGGCTCGCATTCCACGACAATTCAGATTGCGGGATTCCCGCTACGCAAGAAATGCTTACAGATAAACTAGATGGAGCGGTCGGCGTAACTCCGCAAGTAAAAGTAGTAACTGATTTTGCGCTCGAAAGCGGGCTTGACCCTTTAGGGCCTAACGCCTGCACTTTATACGAAAAACTTTCTCCTGAACCGGACCCTAAATCATTATCCCAGATTCGAGTGCTAAATTCAGGGTCTGAACTCGCAATGATCTTGACAACTGAACCGTCTCGAAAAATCTTGTAGCTTGTCGTATTGGAAGGTGCCGCATCAGACCAAGAAACAGTATTTATCCTCGATCCGTTTTGGCAACTAGATATTACGGATATTATCGACGGGGTAGAAGGATCGCAGAAATTTCCCGACGGCAAAAAAGCCGGGTCCGATTCCATGCTTCCTCCGGGTCCGAAAGCCCGAACCGTATATGTGTAAGCTGTGCCGGACGAAATCCCAGTGTCTATCAATGTATATGTTCCTGAATTCGTATCCGTTATATTCGGGGACAACGGCGCCCCATCTCTATAAATAGTGTAATAATCGGTAAAATTAGAATCAGACCATCTTATTCTTGCTTGAGGAAACGAGCCGGAGCACTGAAATTCAAGACTTGTTATAACCGGTTTAGTAGGGAGAGTACAATTTGGCGTTTCTGCTGACACAGTATCCGAAATTGTATCCGGAAGCGCGGCCACCGAATTTACGACTACATAATAAGAATACGAGGTGTTGGGTAAAAGCCCTATGCCGAAATTGTTATCGATTATATTTCTTAATGCTTCGTTGCTTGTCTGGCCTACTGTTCCGATAAGCGCGTCCGACGCGCCCTGTTCCCTGTAAACTTCGTAGTTTGAAGTGTTTATTGAGTATGACCAAGAAATGTCAATTACGGGTATATTAAGACCCGAATCGCAATAAGATACAGCCGTAACTCCCGGGTGCGTTGGCACGCACATCGGACTTAAATGGTTTGAGGTTGGATTTGGAGTAGCGAATGTAGTTCCCCCAATATTAGACGCTTCTGCCTGCCAATTATAGTTTCGCTCGTAAAACATCCCGCCTTCCATCCACGAAGCGCCAAAAATAGTCCCATTATTGCCTCTATTTGAACTATCGGACAGTGTACTTCCCCCGCCTTCGTCGAAATGCCATAACCCGACAAGACCGTTCCTGCTGGAATATGTGCCGTTATAAAGTTGGCTTACTTCTCCGCTCGTAAGCACTCTGTTATACGCATAAACCTCATCTATATTACCCACAAACCCGACGCTCGAATCAAATCCGCCGCCTACCGAATCCTGCTCTTGACCCAGCACCAACGCCCCGCCTCCGGCCATAGAGGTTCCTCCCGCGAGATTTCCCGAATACGCTTCTGCCCCGTCTTTATATATCTTGACAACGCCGCCGCCGCCACTTTTCCATGTCACTCCAATATGATGCCATTTCCCGTCATTGGCTGAAACCCCCGTAGGACCGGTGCTCGACCCGCGGCGGTGAATAGCAAAATTATTATAGTTGGAAACAATAAACTCGTTGTCTTGATTCCCGCTGTTTCCTGAAGCGTACGAAAGCGGAGTGCCGTTTTTAGCGGTATCTGAAGATCTCATCCAAAAAGCGAATGTAATTTCCGTTGTAGGAAAACCGGAAAAAGAATTCGCGATAACATAGTTGCTTGTACTTCCGCTAAAATTTAGAGTGCGGCCGAGGCCGATATCCGTGAAGCTAAAAGGCGTAACATTGAGAAAACTTGCCGTTTCCAAGGGAGAACTCTGATTTCTGTATAAATTGTACGATGTCGCGTTTGAACTCGCCGTCCATGAAAGATTCGCCCTTAAATATGAACCCACGCACATAGGCGGATTTACCACTGAAAGCGCAAACGGACCCGGAGGAGAACAATTCAGAGAAATCACAATTTTATATCCCTCAGTGGAACGAAGACTGCTAAAAGTTCCTACCGCTTCAACTTTGTATTCGTAAGCGGTGCTATTGGCAATCGCCGCTATGCTTCCGTCGTCAGTCCATAATTTTGTCGCGGGGTTTAGAATTGTTGCTATCGGAATAACTTCGCTGTAATCTTTCCGGAAAATTTCGTAACTTAAGGTATTCTTTTCGTCCGTTGACCAAGTCAAGTTTATCGTAGAACTGCTTCCGATGCATTGGGGCGTCAGCGAAAGCGCCGGTACTGTCGGCATACAAGAATCACTCGTTATCGGCTTAAATCCTTCCGTAGAGTTGCCGACAGGACCTACTGCCGTAACTCTGTATTCGTACGCCTTGCTGTTTTCCACGGTTTCATCCGTTAATGATGTCGTAGGCGGAAACTGCAGGGGAAAAGAAGTGAGATTTCCTCCGCCCGCATCCCGCCTTTCGATAATATAGTTACTTGTATTCGCGTGGTTTGTTGACCAACTCAAAGATACTCGCGCTGAACCCGAAACGCAGGATGTACTCAACGAAAGCACCGGGATTGTAGGCGCGCAAGAAGTCGTGGTAACCGAAGATTCAACGGAACTTGAAGACAAAACGCCTGGAGGCCCTATTGCCACAACTTTATAGTAATAAAGTGTCGAAGCGGATACTCCATTATCTTGCCATGAACGAGAGGTGTATTCTGGGGTATCTTTATCAAACTCAATAAGCAAAGAGAGGCCGCCGGGCGTTGTGCCCCTGTGAATCTCGTATGCTTCCGTGTTTATTGTTGAACTCCAGGATATGTTAACATTTGGGTTACCTGAACTACACCCCGCAATCAAAGATGTGATACTGGGCGTTGTGGGAGCCGCGCAACTAACCGAAGTAACCGTGTACGCATTATCTGAAACTGTCGAAGTTCCGCCGCCACCATTTGCGACTATGTAATAAACATAATCTATACCGCTTTGTATGTTTGAATCCACATACCATCTTACCGTCCGAATAGCTTCCTCAACGCTGTTTCTAAAAATACTGTAATTTGAAGCGTTGTTCGAAGACGACCATCCGGGATCCGACACCGAGGTTCCAAGAGATATCCTAGAATCTCCTGACTCGCAATAAGCAATCGGTTCTTCCATGTGAGGAGCTGGGCTTGGAGCGACCAGCGTCGCGCAATCAATGCTTTTCTCGATATTATTCGAAGACATATTCGGATTTCCCGAAACTGCCGCTTCCACCCTGTATGTATGAGTACATACTTCTCCTGCGCATGATGTTAAATCCATAAAATCCTTATATGAATTTTCTATCGAACTTACCTGGCTCAAAAACGAACCGCTCCTATAAATATTGTAAAAAGTCGCATCTTTTGTTTTACTCCACGAAAGATCAAATGAAAAATCCTGGCAATTTGTGTCCACGGCGAGAAAGGGCGCGCATCTTGGAATGGCTATGGTCTCGGATGCTGAATCTTTTTCCCCCAAATTCCATAAAGCTTTCACATAGTATAAACTGTTTCCCCCGTTTTGATATGTTGAATTCAAACTATTTACCAAAAAATCAACATAAGAAGTAGTACTCCCGGAAACCGTACCGAGTAAGGAAAAACTCGATTCCGACTGCGCTTTTCTATAAATTTGATAGGATTCAACCCCCAATAAACCGTTCCACGATAAATCGGCCCTTGGCCCTCCGGGAAGTCCGGAGTTTTCGCAAGAAGCGGAAACTGTAAGTATGGGGGCGCAAAATGACGCGGTTGCCTGCGCCGCAGACGAATCTTTTGATGTTAAATTCTGCCAAATCGCTCTTATCTTGTAATTATACGCCGCGCCACCTTCAATATTCGGGCCGTCGCTAAAAATTACCCCCGCTGTTTCGCCGATTTTAACATTATCTCTGTAAATTTCGTATTTGTTTAATGACCCGGTTATAGAGCTCCAGTTCAAACCTATATGCGGCCCGTCTTCTGAACAAGATGGTGAAGCTGAAAGGATAACCGGCTCGCAATACAAAGCCGACACATTCTGCTCATTGGAAATCTTTAAGCCACTGCTTCCCTTTTCGCCATGCACCTCATATCTGTATGACTTATCGCTCGCCAAACCATTCACTACGGTATCTACAAAAGTATTAGAGTTTGTTGCGCCGATAAGCGCGTACAAGGTCTCTCCGGGAATCATGCGGAAAATTTGAAAAGTCGGATTGCCTCCATGAAAAGTATCGCTCCATGCTAAACTGATCTGCGGCCCGGAAACTCCGCCGCTTGTTAGGCAAGCTCCTACTGGCACATTCAAAGTTATACTTTCATGGCTTGCCTTGATATTTCCCGGCCACGCAAAAAAAAAGCCGGCGAAAAAACCAAGAAGAACCAACGATTTGTATGTAGTGTTATTCAATTTCATTTATTAGAAACTCTACGGCAAAATTCTTATGTGGGTGGCTGTAAATCTTTCCTTACCGCTTATATCGTTGCTAGATATCACCTCCACAGAATTCCCAACTAAAATTTCACTTATTGTAACTACGATTTCTTGAGGTGCCTGTTTATTGCCGTCTTTACTCCCGACCATAGGCACAAACCTTAGCTTTGTTATTTTGGTATCCGGAGTTACTAAAACTATTCTATTTTGTATGGTCTTTATGACTTCTCCGTTTGCATCAGCCCTAAAAACTATCGCGTTTAGCGCTATCGCCGATTCACTGATGCCTTGAACTTTTCCGGATAAATTATAAGTAACTCTAGGCAAAACAAGCTCCTTACTGCCGTTTAACGACTTATCTGTTTCGCTTTCATTTAATTCTGGCGTCGATCCGCTTTGTTTGTAGCTCTTGATTTCCAAAATAGCCGCTACTCCAACAGTAAGCGCTATTATTACAAAAGCAACGACCAGTGGAGTTTTCGCAAAGCCCTTTTTACCCCACACCGAGTGATGCCTAAAATTTTTTCGTTTTTCTTTCATTCTTTCCGGACTTCTTGCTTTTTATTATGAGTTTTATGTTTGAGTTTAATGTTTCTGACCGGAAAGCGACTCAAAATATTTCCTAACCTCTTCCAATCTCTCTTCCGTACCCGCATCTGTCCAGAAACCCCTGTGGAGATAAAATCCGACCCTTCCATCCCTTGCCGCTTTCGGAAAAATATCCCGTTCTATGGAAAAAACTTTTCCCTCTGCATTTTTAATTGTTTCCGGCGACAAAATATAAAATCCCGCATTTATGTGTCCCGGCGTACTGTAACCGGGCTTTTCTAAAAATTCCAATATCTTTTCTTTGTCTTTATTGATTATACCATAACTAGACGCGTCTTTTGTGTGGAAAACCGCGATTATGTTTTCGAGGGGGCTTTTTTTGAACTTTTTATAAAAATTGGAAAAATTTATATCGCTCAAAATATCCCCGTTCAGAACCATAAATGGCTCGTTTAAATCTTTCGCCGCAAATTTAATAGCGCCGCCGGTATCAAGTTTTTCGGGCTCAATCACATAATCGGTTTTAAGTTTACCATTATCGAAAGCCGAGTGTTCTTTTTGAAAAATTCCCAGCCAATCGACTATTTGCTCTGCCTTATAGCCGAGCGCTAGGCGTATATCATAAAACGCGTGCCTCATAAGATGCTCTATTTGATGCTGAATTATAGGTTTTCCGCCTACTTCGACCAGCGCTTTTGGCTTATCTTTTGCCGCCTCCGGAAGCCTTGTCCCGTGGCCTCCGGCAAGAATAATCGCTTTCATAGCATATTGTCACTTTTAGTTACTAAATAAAACCAAATTGCACATTTATACAGCAGTTTGCAGTGCCGGCATCCTAACCCATCCATATAAGCAACCTTTGTGGTATTGCGATATTTTTGTATTTTAGTCCTTTCATGATATCACTTAATTAAAGCACTTTTAAAACTAAAAATAAAGGAGACGCCACATGACTAATATAGCCATAGTTGACTACGGAAGCCAATACACTCACCTTATAGAATGCCGGCTAAGGGAACTAGGATATAATTCTGATGTGGTGATGCCGGACGAATGTTTTGACAAACTTCTAAACTATAAAGCCCTGATCCTTTCAGGAGGACCGAGGAGCGTATTTGAAAAAGATGCTCCTCAACTAAGCCAAGCTCTTAGCACGCTTATATTTGAAAAGGAAATCCCTACTCTGGCTATATGCTACGGTATGCAACTTTTATGCCAACACCTTGCGAATAAAAGCGGGTACGATTCCGTGAAAAAATCCGACACCGGTAAAGCGGGTGGCAAATCTTCGAGCGAGTATGGTAAAACCGTACTTAAAATATCCTGCCAAGAGAAAATATTAGAGGGCGTACCAAGCGGAGAAGTCGTATGGATGAGCCACGGGGATTATGTCTATGCTTTACCCCCGAATTCCCATTCACTTGCTTCAACGGATAATTTACGCAATGCCGCAGTAGCCCTTATAAATCACTCGGTCTATTGCTTGCAGTTTCACCCCGAAGTAAGCCAGACGAAAAACGGCTCTAAAATCATCCAGAACTTTATCGCTATATGCCAAATTTCCCCGGATTGGGATAGCCGACAACATCTCCAAGCTATAAAAGAGGACACGCTAAAAAGAGTTCAAAACAAACATATTATCGCTTTTATAAGCGGAGGGAACGATTCAAGCGTTCTTGCTGAATTTCTTAAATCTGTAATTCCAGCTGAAAGATTGCACTTTTTCTATGTTCAAGGCCTTGATCCGGCAACAAGCATCCAGAATATCAGACTGCTAGATCCCGGCATAACCATAGTAAATGCTAGTAGAAAATTTTTTACCCGATTGAAAAAAGTTTACAACCCAGAAGAAAAAAGGGTGATTATAGGCAAAATATTTGTTGAAATTTGGGAAGAAGAAACAAGAAAACTCGCCCGCAAACTCAATATAAAAGAACGAAATTTTATACTCGCGCAAGGCACGATATATCCGGATGTCATAGAATCTGGCGGGTCAAAACACGCGGATATTATAAAATCTCACCACAATAGAATTCGAGAGATTCAAGAACTTATAAAAGTCGGCGCTGTAATAGAGCCGTTTTCAGACCTTTTTAAGGGGGATGTCAGAGAGATTGGAAGAATTCTAAATCTGGATCGCCGTTTAATAAGCCAACATCCACAACCAGGCCCAAGAGACGCAATCAGGGTAATATGCTCCCCGGCTCGCGCTCTGCCGGATGACAATCTACTAGATATCGCATTTTCCGACGAAAAAGACATACAAAAATTCTGCGGCGCTCTTGGATACAGCGCTTGGCTTATTCCCATAAAATCAAAAGGGATTCAAGGGGATCAATCAACCTACAAATATACCGTTGGTTTGGTGGGGAAGTATCGACGCGAAGAATTACTAACCCTTGCAAACGCGATACCCAACCAATTCAACGATACTATAAACAGGGTTGTCTATGTTTCCTCACCGGCGGATACAACATCGCTGGCGTTTCTCGGCGTTAGGAAATGCGATTTTAACCCGGAAACTAAAAAAATTGCGGATCACGCAAATTCCATTTTAGTGAAGAGTTTACACCTAGCAAATATTTATAATTCGGTGTCGCAGGCATTTGCTGTTGTTGCGCCGGTGAGCTTTGATTCCAACGGCTATGGTGTGGTAATAAGGGCGGTTGAAACCCAAGATTTTATGACGGCTTCATGCTATTGGCTACCCGAACGCCTGCTTTTCTCTATTTCCAAAGAAATAATGAAAAGCATACCGGAGATTCAAATTGTCCTCTACGACCTCACATCCAAACCGCCCGGCACTATTGAATGGGAATAATCTAGAATTATTAGCAAAATACTGCGTAAAAAATAAGGGGCACTTCGTGTGCCCCGTAATTTTTCTTGGAAAATACCCTATCGCCGATAAGCGAAATTGGGAGAAAGGGTGATTTATAAACTCCCCTCTTTCGCCCGCACACCGCAAATTCCTTTATATTAAGGGGTTTGGGATGTGCGGACGAGAGAATTTATCGGATATCTACTCCAAGAATTTAATTTTTTAGCCGGGATTCATTATGTAAAACCCAGCTCTATTTTTCATTATAGCATACTTCGGCATTTAATACAATTGATTTTGGATGCTTAGTTAATGCAAATAGCTCGCAAATATAAATTACTGAATATATCCATTCTATGAACTCTCCGGATATTCCAGCACTTCAATCCAGATATAAGACAGATCTCTCATGCCTATTTTTTCCTTCGCGGCGAAGCTTAAATCAATAATTCTCGGCTCAACATACGGCCCCCTGTCATTGATTTCTAAAATCACCGATTTCCCGTTGCTGACATTTATAACCCTGACTTTAGTCCCGAATGGCAAAGTTTTATGCGCGGCTGAAATCTTATGCATATCGTAAATTTCACCGTTCGCTGTGGTGCGTCCCTGAAAACCCGGTCCATACCAGCTTGCTATGCCTCTTTGGAATACTTTAGTTTCCAGTAAAATACGATCGCCGTCATTAATCTTCCGCGAAGTATCAACTCCTCTTCCGTTCAAAATATCCAGATAATCAAGCGAATCGCCAACTAAATCCCCTACTGTCTCAAAAACTCCAACTCTTATAAATTCTTTATTGTTGTCCACTAAAATTACTCTTTTCGCTCTTTTTACGGTGATTTCGGGATTCAAATCGGCTAATGGCGAATCCAGTGATGGGTAAACTGTATCATTATCCCCCAAAAAAACAGCTTCGTTTTGAAAAAATTCACGAGGCGTTTTCGCAAACGAAATATGCCTCGTGGTGTTGTCCTCATCTATTAGCGTTATACGCTTCGGCATAAGAACCAGTGCCGCGTGGCTTGGCGTATGAGAAATTTGAAAATTACTGCCACTACTTAAACCGCGAACACCGCCAAAAACATAAAATACCAAAAGTATAATCGCGGAAAGCAAAACCGCGAAAATGTAACTCCTGGAATTGGCTCTGAAATTTAAAAAAAGACCTGGATAAACCAAAGAAGATCCGCCTTCTCTAAGTTT
>Ga0155117_110_pt2 | contig 13836 bp, 17 predicted proteins | sample RifCSPhighO2_01_FD_106085 | JGI IMG/M metagenome (GOLD analysis project Ga0155117, IMG submission 106085) | Candidatus Spechtbacteria bacterium RIFCSPHIGHO2_01_FULL_43_30
AACCCGCAGAAAAAGAATCGACTCCTGAAGATGTAGCAAAAAATGAGGTAGTTGCCTATTTCTTAAATCGACTGCAAAAACTTGGTGAGAGCATGAGAAATCCAGATGTTAAAGTTCAAGGTGGCGATTTTGATATTGCCCGTTGTCAGGCTTTTGTTAAACAAGCAAGAGAAGGAAAGTTTCTTGAAGCATTTGATATCTCTGGTACTTATGACGGCGAGCCGACAAAAATTAAATCATCTTCGGTTTTCGATTTTTTCAAAGGGATAGCCGAAGGAACCGAGCAATATATGGCCGTTTTCAAAGATAATCCCGACCTAGTTGAGAAAAGAAAACAACAAGGCAAAGAGGCACAAAAAATTGTTGACGCGATTTTGAACATCTTAAAAAATAAAGGATAATTTACTTTAGGCGGCGTGCCAGTTTTACTGGCACGAAATTCGGCGGCGGAAAGCGAGGGCGGGCAAAAATTCCTTTCCTCCAACCCCCTTCCTTTTTGCCAGCCCGAGCGTTCAGTTTGGCGCGCGAAGCGCGCCATCAGTTCCGCTCAAAATAGGTTCGGATTTCGTCAAACAAACGCACCAAAATCTGACTTTCGGAAAATTGACCGACTTTTTCGTTGGCGGCGCAGAGCGCCGCCAACGAAATGGTTTCGAGCCGTACTGTAAAGATACACCATGTAGGAAATTGCAAGTTTGAAAGGTTCGCCTCGCTTCGCTCGGCGGCATCTGAATCTTTGATATTTCCAATCTGGTGCAGTATTCTTGAATTAGTCCGAACCGCTTTCACCCCTTGACAAGCTCGGGACGAGGAAAGTCCCCCGCGAAATTCCGAAATCGCGGCGGTTTGCCCCGTAGCTCCGCCGAAGGCGGATGGTATCGGGGAGCCGCACCGCTCAAAACCGCAAAAGAACCCTGAGAAAAACATCGGCTCGAACCATATTTAAATTTTGGGTGAAGAAAATTTTTTAATCATTTTAGCTACAAGAAAATTATAAAAATAATTGCAAACTTGACTTGCTAGTGATAATATGTTGGGATAGCAATCAGTTCGTACCACATCAAACCCATGAAAGAAGGAGAACAGAAAATGGAGACGAAAGAGAGTCCGTTTCAGCAGATCGACCGGAAGTCGCCGGAAATCATGAGCGCACTCGCCGAGGCACCTGTCTACAAAAAGCAGGGTCGCGTGGAAGCTCGTCCGGCTACTGTCGGCGAGGAGATCACGACTATGCTCGAAGGTGGCGCAAAGGAAACGGTGAACAAGGCCGGCGAGGGCGATTGGATCATTACCAACCCCGGCGGCGAACAGTACATCATTTCCGAAAAGAAGTTCCTCGGACGTTACGAAGCAACCGACGAGGACGGCGTTTACTCGGCGAAAGGATACTGCCGCGCAATCACGAATCCGTTCGGCAAGCCGATTGAAATCATGGCTTCGTGGGGTTCGCCGCAAACCGGCGATAAGCGATGCCTGATTGCCGACACCTGCGACGCGAGCGGGAAAGTGGACGGCGAACCTTATCTCATCGACGCCGATGCTTTCGCCAAGACCTACAAGCAGGTCGAAGCGCAGAGCTAAGCGGCGACTTTCATTCAGTACAACAACATCGAGAGCTTCTCGCAGACAGCAACTCGAGAAGCTCTTTTCTTTTTGTTGATTTATCTCAATATTTTCATATAATACATTTGTATTCGCTTTGCGAATACTTGGATTTAATGCCGCCAAAGAAAAACTTGAAATTGTCAGCGGTGCGGCTCTGCCGCTTTTCGGATTCTCGCGGGGGGACTTCCTCGCCGCCCATGGCGGCGAAAGCGGTTCGGACTAATTCAAGTATTCTGCACCAAAATCTGACTTTCAGAAAATTGACCGACTTTTTCGTTGGCGGCACGAAGTGCCGCCCAAGCATTTTCCCCAGACAAATCCTCTCCGTTCGGCGCGCTGATGCGCGCCTCTCTGCCCGCCAAGACGAGGTTCGCCTCCCGTGCGATTTAATTCTGTCTCGGGTTTGTTTTGTTCAGTAGGGGCTATCTAAAGAAAAATTGGTGAGATTGACCGATGCCCCTAATAATACGAGTATTAAAGTATGGAACAAGTAATAAACAAACAAAGGGCGCCAAGAAATCGTACTATAATTTTGAATAATGAGGATATTTCGCGACTTAAAAAACATTTGATTAAATTGGAAAAGCCAGTGTCTTTCGAAGAGATTGAAAACAAGACAATACATCAGGATATTTTTGAAGCATTGGGGCATTTGCCGGATAATTTTGTTGACCTTGTTTTTGTAGACCCTCCATATAATCTGGACAAGAAATTCAATTTCACTTCATTCAAAGCTATGGAGTCTGAAAAATATGAGGAGTGGCTGGACTCTTGGGTTCAAAAAATTATTCGTCTTTTGAAACCCGACGCCTCGGTCTATATTTGTGGTGATTGGAAATCGTCCGGAGCAATTTTTAATGTTGCGAAAAAGTATTTTCAAATTCAAAATCGCATAACCTTTGAGCGAGAAAAGGGGCGTGGCGCAAAATCAAATTGGAAAAATTGCTCCGAAGATATTTGGTTTTGCACCTTATCGGACGACTACCATTTTGATGTTGAGGCAGTAAAAATGAAGCGCAAAGTCATCGCTCCGTATAAAGACGAGAATGGAAAACCTAAAGATTGGGAAGATAATGGCGACAGGAAATATAGAATCACTTACCCCTCGAATGTTTGGACGGATATTACAATCCCGTTTTGGTCAATGCCCGAAAATACGGACCACCCGACCCAAAAACCGGAAAAGCTTATTGCTAAAGTTATTTTGGCAAGCTCAAAGCTAAACGATGTCGTTTTTGATCCGTTTTTGGGTTCGGGGACAACCTCCGTTGTCGCGCAAAAATTAGGGCGTAGATATGTTGGAATAGATATCGACGAATTATATTGTTGTTTAGCAGAAAAACGTTTAGAAAATGCGCGACAGGAAAAAACAGTGCAGGGTTATTCCGATGGGGTTTTTTGGGAAAGAAATACGCTTAATGAGCAGATGAACAGAAATGGAAAGAAACACAGAGTTGAGTTGTCGGGAAATTTATTTAGCAACAAACTTATATGAAAAAGAGTCAAATTTTTTACGGCAGTCCACATAGAGAGGAAATAGAGAAAAGACTCAAAAAGTTTTTGAATGAGCAAACTGATTTTCTTTCCGCACGGACAATAAATAGCCCGCGCGCCGTTGGCGATGCGATTGAGAATATCATTACTGAAAATTTCAAAACCATTCTTGGCGACCTCGTTGGCGAATACTCATCGTCTTTTGCGCGACGCGCTATGGCAGATTTGGCTTTTACAGATAACGATGGATTCTACTATGTCGTTGATGTAAAAACCCACCGTCTTGATACAAAATTCAACATGCCAAATCTGACATCCGTTGAAAGATTGTCTCGTTTCTACGAGGAGGATGTAAACTATTTTACTCTTTTGAAAATTAATTATAAAATCAACGGCACGCGGGCAGAAATAGCTAAAGTAACTTTTGCCCCGATTGAGTTTTTTGATTGGCAGTGTCTAACCATTGGTGCGCTTGGTTGGGGTCAAATTCAAATCGCAAACGCGAATGTGGTGAAAATAGTGCCAAAGAATAGTAGGAAAAAATGGATGTTGGAGTTATGCGATACAATGTTTGAATTTTATCCTAAAGAAATCGGCAAGATTGGCGAGCGCCTCGATCATTTTAAGAAAATCAGAAAAGCTTGGGAAAAGCGAATAATGCATGACCCGTTGCAGTTAGACTTCAACAGGCATTGATTTTTATTACTAATTTTAGTAGGTTTCATTATTTGTCATAAAATATAGAATAAGCTTTTTTAATAATTCCGATGTTAATAAACTCAAATTCATGAAAACAGTTGTCATGTGCGGCAGTCGTCGCTTCAAGCCGGAGATAAGAGAGTTTGCCAAGCGTCTAAAACGGCTCGGCGTTGTTGTCTATGAGCCGTATTTGCATTCAGGGCAAGATGAGTGGAATAAATTATCAGACGATTACAAAAAATTTGTAGCGCTCGGCTTGACACACGATCATTTTTATAAAATCCAGATGGCGGATGTAGTTTTTGTTTTCAACAAAGACGGTTACGCGGGCAATAGCACCACTTTGGAAATTGGATACGCGGTTGCGTTTGGCAAGCCGATTTATGCTTTAAGCGGCGACAGCAAAGAATTATGCCGCCATGTTCTTTTCCGCGAAATTATTTCTTCGCCGACCGCGCTGGCAAGAAAACTAAAATAACTATTTTGGCGAAGATGTTTCGGAAATTTTTGCTAAAATTAAGAAACCGATATGAACAAAATAAGTTCTGGTAGCGAATCTGCAAAATTCGAGCAAGAACCTGTTAGCCCCGATTTTTTACAGGAACAAATCCGACTCCCTAGGAATCAATGGAGCGAAAAATTTCGGCAATTGTTTGAAGAAAAAATTGCCGAAAATCAGCGAGAAAAAGTTGATGAACCTGAAGAATCCCCGGAATCCGCGCAGGAACGCACATTCAGACGCTATATCGAAGGATTGGGACTGGACGAAAGTAAGTTAAGGAATAAAAAGGTTTTGGACCTTGGCTGTGGCGAAGGAGAATTCGTGCGATCTCTTATGGAAAAAGGCATCACTTCCGAAGCGTATGGCATCGATGAACAGTTAAATGAGATTTCGGTCGAAGATAAGCTGAAGCCGTATCTTTTACGGGGCAATTTTGAGGAAGATCTTCCTGTTCAAAATGCCGATTATGTAATTTCGGTAGGCGCGGCATCGCTCTGTATTTGGGCCGGAGAAGAGGAAATGAATATCCGGCGCATAGTTGAAAAATCACTGGCTTCATTAAAAGCGGACGGAGAAATTCGGATGTATCCGATTCAGGAAGCGGCAAAAGCTACACCGCTTCCAGGGCTTGAAGCATCTCAACAAAAATGGAGCGAAGTGCTTTCGGAAATTTCCGAAAATCAAGGAGTGGAGTATAGAATTGAACCGAGGAATATCAGGGTAATTGGGAGAATGAACGATATCATTCTTGAATCGGTCTTAGTTATATGGAGAAATAAGGATTCTGTAGTTAAAAATAGCCCTTAATAAAGCTATATTGTTTAACCCTAATACCTTGAAAAACAGCAATGAAAATGATAAAATGCGTGTGTCTTTAAGTGGTGCCCGTAGCTCAGCTGGTTAGAGCGTCAGTTTGTGGCACTGAAGGTCGCCGGTTCGATCCCGGTCGGGCACCCATCGGATATAATATAAATTCGTATATGATTGCGGTACTGGACAATATCCGTAGCGGATTCAATGTGGGGTCCATTTTAAGGACAGCAGATGCCGCGGGATTTGATAAGGTCTATTTATGCGGCATAACGCCCGCGCCTTTTGACGAATTTAAGCATCCTCGCAAGCAAGTTACTAAGGTTTCCTTAGGAGCGGAGAATTATGTAAGCTGGGAGTACGCTAAGCAAACATACAGAGTTTTGGATAATCTGAAAAGAAGCGGTTTTCATATCTTCGCGGTTGAACAGAACGAAAAGTCCACGCCATATTTTAGGATAAATTTATTTCCCGATGATCTAGAAAGGGCAGTTCTTGTTGTCGGATCGGAAATCGGCGGCTTATCCGCGACAATTCTAGCGCGGGCGGATAAAATCTTGGAAATTCCAATGATGGGCGAAAAAGAGTCGCTGAATGTTTCTGTCGCGTTTGGAATAGCCGCTTTTCATTTGAGGTTTAATCCAAAAGTATGAGTGTTTCGTTTAATGAAAAAGTATTGAATATTGTCCGAGATATCCCCAAAGGCAAGTTAATGACTTACGGTGAAGTTGCCGTATTGGCTGGAAGGCCAAAAGCTTACAGGGCGGTAGGAAATATTCTGAATAAAAACTACGATAAGGCGATACCTTGCCATAGAGTAATAAGGAAAGACGGGAGCGCGGGCGGATATAACTGCGGTAGAGAAAGAAAACTGGAAATTCTCAAAAAAGAGGGAGTATATCCGGATTTTTAGTTTTCCAAATTTTCCGTATCTTGCTAGAATAAATCAATGGACGAACTTCTCAATAAAAAGTGCAAACCCTGCGAGGGAGGAACGCCGCCTTTAAGCGTGGAAGCCGCGACCGGTTACTTAAGCCAGGTAGGCGCGGAGTGGATTTTGGAAGGCAATATTGAGATAAAAAGAAATTTTAAATTCAAAAATTTTAGAGGGGCGATTGATTTTGTAAATAGCATTGCCGATATCGCGGAAAATGAGAATCATCATCCAGACATAATTATAAACTACAATAGGGTGACCCTAAAATTAACAACGCACGCGATAAAAGGTTTGTCTGAAAATGATTTTATAGTCGCAAGGAAAATAGATAACCTTATCGCAAAGAGCGTTTAATGTATGAATATAAGACCAGAGTCATCCATGGTTTCAGTAATTTCTCAAGGCAAGACGGCTTTTATGTTTGGATTTGGGTGGGTTCTATTTGTGGTAATTTCCTTTATCGCGCTTGCAACTATCGGACATTTTTTTCTGCTTGATAAAGAGGGAAATCCAGCTGTTTTAAGCGGAGGAACAAATATATGCGAGGGCTTCCGGCTATCGGTAAATTTTCCGCTAGAATGCAACAAGTATGTTGCCGAAAATTTTCCGGATATGAAGTGCGTAACCTCGGTGGTTCGTAACGACTCTGGAAAGTGCGCTATATGCAATTTTTCATGTGAAAGGATTACTGATGCGGGAGTTGACTAGCTTTCTATGATAGTAGTATGGTAGCGAAATTCAAACCTAAAGCCATCGCGCTATTTTTCGCGACGACGGCTTTTTATGTTTGGATTTAGATATAGCTTTTAATATACTCTTTGTGTGGTATAAGGTAATAAAATTAACAGCGATTTATGCACTTTATCAAAAAAATAAGCAGAGGTTTTGAGTATGCCTAATTGGATATGCGGAATAAAGGTAAAAATAGCAAAAACACGGCTTTGCGTTGGCTGATATTTTTTTCGTTTCAGCGATATTTTTTGGAGCGTATTTAATGGGATGTTTACCCACGGGTTATATGTTCGGAAAGGCGGCGGGAGTAGATTTAACGCGGCAAGGCAGTGGATCAACCGGGTTTACAAATATTTTCCGAATAGCGGGAGTAAGATGGGCATTCGCGGCGCTTTTCACGGATTTCCTAAAAGGCGCAGGCGTTGCGTACATTGGAAAGCAATTTTTTACCAGCGATTTATTTATACTTTCATTGATTTTGACGGTAGCTTTAGGTAATATCTTTTCGGTATTTCTCAAGTTTAGGGGAGGTAAGGGAGTCGCGGTTATTTCAGGCGGCATTGCCGTTTTAGCATGGAATCCGATACTGATCTTGCTGGTCGTTTCTTTTTGGGCGTTCATTTTACTTTGGAAGCGTATAATGTCGCTCGCGAATTTAGCGGTGTTTCTATTTGCGGTGCCGGTGTATCTTTTGGTTTTTTACGAATCCTGGATTTGGTATGGCGCAGGGTTTGGCATATTTATCTTCTTGCTTTTTACTCATCGAGGGAATGTGGGCAGGTTAATTCGGGGCGAGGAAAAGAAATTTATTTTCAAAAATACAAAAACTCGGTAGAGACCGAGTTTTTTACTTATGTGCCAGAACTTCGCCTGCGTTAATCCCCCGAATTTATAAAAGGCAGTTTAGCTGGTCAAATTATGCCTTTTTTTTACTATTTCCCAGGCAAGCTCCATATCGCTGACAGCGTGAGGCGGCGCGTTATATTTCAAGCGAAGATATGAAGAGAGTCCCGGGAACTCATCTTCAGTTGGAGGCACAAAACCGGATCTTTCAAGTATGGTTACAATAGGAAGATTGTAGCACTTCGAGAATTCTATAAGGATATGAGCACTTATAGTGTGAAAGGCATTTCCGTTTTCAATTTTAGATATGTAGCTTGGAGTGAGAGTGGTTCGTTTTGCGACCTCATACATGCTAAGACCGAGGTCCGACCTTACGCCTTTCAGGTACTGGCCCAAATATTTCATTTCGCTTGGTATTGGTTTCATTTTTTTTCGAATTTCAGAACTTAAGAGTTCCGGTGAATACGGATAGACCTAGTAAAGTTCATAAGCTAATACAAATTGTAACACAAAGAGTAAAAAATAAAAACGAAAATCGTGTAAGATCGGGAATAAACACGCGGGCGTTATGGGATATTCAAATTGTGGATAACTTTGGTTGGGGATATACCTGTGGAAAAGAAATGCTAGTTGCATGTTGCATTTTTGCAACGGTTTGTTTCTATTTCATTATACAATATTGCGAACATTTTTGTTATCCACACGGTTGATTTTTAGCTTGGGAAAGCCGTTTTTGAGCATTGCGTTTCCGTAAGGCAATTTACTGTGTCAATTTAGAAACAAATGAATTGGGACTTCCCAATATTGTGTTGCATTTTGGAAATATGCATCTCTTGACTGACACTTAAGGGGAGTATATTATGAATTCATCGAGTTCAAATTGTTTCTTATCGCGCCTAGGATGATAGGAAACACAGCATCCGCCAAAATTGTAAGAAACATTTTGGCGATAAAAAAGGGCATCAAAACAGCCCCCTCGGATATAGGGGCATATAGGAGCTCTATTGGTCTTGCATCTTATCAAAAATAAGATAAAGCGTCTCTTGATATTTGAGAGGCCGGGCCATTAGATGTCTACCCTCGTCTGGTTAGCATCTGCTTTACTGGAAGAGTGCACCATTTGGTGCTCTTTTTTTATCTTCTGTTTTGTGTTCATGGGTATGTATTTATTAGAGAGCTTGAATTCTATGCTCGGCTTTCGAAGGTTTAATTTGGCTCAATGCATATTTATCCTCGTTTTGCAACTTGATGTGTTTATTCCAAAAGGGGTATATTGATGTTATGGTAACGCTTACTTTTTGCGGCGGGGCGCGTTCTGTTACGGGAGCGAATTATCTCGTAGAGACCGCGAATTCCAAAATCTTGGTTGATTGCGGATTGGCTCAAGGATCGCGCTACGCGGAAGTTCAAAACTACAAAAATTTTTCATATGACCCCAAAACGATAGATGCTGTGGTTATTACTCACGCGCATATAGACCACACTGGCAGGTTGCCAAAACTTGTGAGGGATGGTTTTCGCGGGAAAATTTTTATGACCCGTCCCACTCAAGATCTCGCGAGTATAATGCTGGAAGACGCGCAGGGTTTGATTGGGGAAGAGGCTCGGCGGGATCGCCATGAGCCATTGTATTTGAAGGAAGACAAAGAAAATACCATAAAATTGATGGAGGGCGTTGACTACGGAGATGAGATAGAAGTGAATAAAGATATAAAATTCAGACTGCGGGATGCGGGGCATATCTTAGGGTCCGCGATAGTTGAAATGTGGGTGGAAGGAAAGAAAATAGTTTTTTCCGGAGACCTAGGAAATCCTCCGGTGCCGTTGCTTAAACCGACGGAATATATAGACGATGCGGAGTATGTTGTTGTTGAGTCCACTTACGGCGATAGATTGCACGAAGCGGTAGATGAGCGGAGAAATATGCTGGAAGACGCGATAGAAGATACGGTAGCAAGAGGCGGAGTTTTAATGATTCCCGCCTTTGCTCTCGAGAGGACGCAGGAGTTGCTTTATGAATTAAATTCGCTTGTTGAAAACCACAGAATACCGGAAGTTCCGATTTTTATTGATAGTCCGCTCGCGATAGACGCAACGGAAATATACAAAAAATATCCGGAGTATTACAACAAGAACGCCGTTTATCTCATAGAATCGGGAGATCAGCTGTTTAAGTTTCCGCGACTTAAACTTTGCTACACTACGGAAGAATCCAAAGCCATAAACGATGTGCCTGCTCCAAAGATAATAATTGCCGGTTCAGGAATGTCTTCGGGTGGCAGGATTCTCCATCACGAAAGAAGGTATCTCTCCGATCCGAATAGTTTATTTCTAATAATCGGCTACCAAAGCGCGGGAAGTTTGGGAAGGGCTGTGTTCGACAAAGCGAGAGAGGTGAAAATAATGGGGGAAAGCGTGCGCGTGAATTGCGAAATCCGCGCCATAGGCGGATATTCCGCTCACGCGGATCAGGCGAAACTTTATCATTGGGTTTCTCACATAAAAGACGGAGGGAAACTTAAGAAAGTTTTTGCGGTGCAGGGAGAAGACGCGGCTTCCCTTGCGTTTGTAAGGTTGTTAAGAGATAATTTAGGCGTGGACGCGGACGCGCCTCTTTTAGGAGATAAAGTTGAATTATGATTAAAAATTCATTATGAAATACAAACTTTGCGTTTCTGGCGCGGCAGAAACAACTCATTGCGGAAAAGATAGCTTGGAACTGGCGAAAGAGACAGGCAGGGAAATCGTAAGGCAAGGCGGAGTATTGGTAACTGGAGCTACTACCGGAATGCCTTACTGGGCGGCTATAGGCGCAAAAGAGGAAGGGGGATTTTCAATAGGTCTTTCTCCGGCTGTTTCCGAAAGAGAACATAGAAAAGTTTACCGCTTGCCGACGGATTATTTCGATATCATCATATATACTGGATTTAACTATTCGGGCAGGAATTTGTTTTTAATACGCGCGTGCGATGCGGTTATCGTGATTTGCGGCAGGATGGGGACTTTGAATGAGTTTACGATTGCGTTTGAGGACGGCAAGCCCATTGGAGTTTTGGAAGGAAGCGGAGGAACCGCGGATATGATACGGGAGATTATAGAAAGGACGAGAAAAGGTTCTGGGCAAATTGTCTATGACAAAGACCCAAAGGTGCTGGTGGAGAAAGTTATAAAGCTAGTCGAGGAAGGCAAAGAAAAGGACACGCACTAAAAGCAAACACTCGTTAAGATTAGAAGATGAAAAATTTTATCTTCGCTATAGCGACGCTTGTCGGAACTATTGTGGGCCTCGGGATGTTCGGCATTCCTTACACCGTTTCAAAAGCGGGTTTTTTTGTCGGGATTTTATACTTAATTGTACTAGGATTTGTATTTGTGATTCTGCACCTCATGCAAGGTGAAATTGTCGAGAGGGACAATAGCAGTCATAGGCTGACGGGCTTTATAGGCAAATACCTGGGCGCAAGATGGAAGGCATTTATAGGGCTAATGATAATAACAGGCATTTACGCGGGATTGCTTGCTTATATTATTGTGGGGGGCAAGTTTCTGTCGTCTTCGATGGGGGGTTTCTTGGAGCCGGACATAGCGGGTTTGCTTTTTTGGCTGGTTATGTCTGTTTTTGTATGGCTGGGTCTTAAAACCATAGGAGAAATTGAACTTTTAATGACAGGACTTTTAATATTGATTGTGGTGGGTTTATTTGTTTTTGGCGTGGGAAATTTAGATTTGGAATCCCTGCCGCCTTTTAATTTTTCGGGGTTGTTTTTGCCTTACGGAGTTATACTTTTCGCGTATAGCGGGTTTGTCGCGATACCGGAAATAAAGGAGCTTCTTAAAAACAGCAGTAAGATGTACAAGATGGCTATTATCGCGGGGTCGGGGATACCGATTATCGTTTACTTATTATTTACCTTTATGGTGGTTGGAATATCGGGAGAAAACACCACAGAGGAAGCGTTTGTCGGTTTGGAGAATCATTTGGGAGGATTTGTGATAAGGATGGGTTCGTTATTCGGAGTTTTGGCGATCGCGACATCGTATCTTGTTCTGGGTGTCAGCTTAAAGCACACATTTGAGAATGATTGGCGCTTGCCAAAATGGATAGCGGGATTTTTAGTTACGGTGATGCCCGCGTTGCTGTTTGTTTCAGGAAGTCAGGATTTTATAAAAGTGATATCGTTCGCAGGCGCTGTTGTGGGAGCCCCGATAATTATAAGCATCGTTCTTGTTTATGATAAGATATTGGAAAAAAACAAGTCGCGTCCATCGATAGTGAATGTGCCTAGATTTTTTAGGTGGGGTCTTATAGCGTTATTTGCGCTGGGAGGGGCGTATGAGGTAATATATCTAATAAAATAGGTGAAACAAAAATACGGATTTGCTAAGAGTTTGTTTTGAGTCGAACTTGGTGCTCTGCATAGATTCGCTTTAGCGTTTAGGAGCGTTGCGATAATAGGCAGGTTCGTTATTTGCGATTTCATTTTTACTTTAATGAAAACAAATTTACCAAAATACAAAGAGCCTGAAGCTTTCGGCAAGTCGCACGCTTCAATGGAAAAATCCAAAAAAGAAGAACAGGAGTTCGGTCCCGGAAAAGAGAGTATAGGGATATGCAGGGACTGTGGGGCTATGTACTATAATAAAAGCTGGCATCATAACTTGAGAAATTATAAGCAGTTGGACGAAGATAAGAAAGTAAATTTTTTTATTTGCCCCGCTTGTAAAATGATCGGAGATCAAAAATTCGAAGGGCAGGCGATATTGGAAAATGTGCCTGAAAATCTATTGTCCGAAGCGGTAAGAAATATTGAAAATACGGGAGAAAGGGCCTATAAAAGAGACCCAATGGATAGAATAATAAAGATTAAAAAGCAAAAATCAAAAACCGAAGGAACATGGAATGTCGAGGTATTGGCGACAGAAAACCAGCTTGCGAGAAACATAGCGAGACAAATCGAGAAAGCGTTCAAGGGATCCGGCAGTAATGTGAAATGGTCAAGAAACGAAAGCACGGCTAGGATAGTCGTTAGGTTTATTTGACTATGAAGTATATCGGAGATTTTCATATTCATTCTCACTTTTCACGCGCTACATCGCGCGATATGAATATCGAGGAGCTAGATAAATGGGCGAGAATCAAGGGAGTTAATATTTTAGGCACCGGCGATTTCACCCATCCAAGATGGCTTCGCGAATTACGGGACAAATTGACTCCGGCGGAAGAAGGTTTATACAAATTCAAGAACGGAAAATCTCCAATCCGTTTCATCTTAACCGTTGAAGTCAGCAGTATTTATTCTGAAGGAGGAAGAGTAAGGAGGATCCATAATATAATATTCGCGCCTTCGTTTGATGCTGTCGCGAAAATAAACAAGCGGCTTTCAGAAGTCGGAAATCTTCGCGCTGATGGCAGACCTATACTAGGGTTACCGGCGAGGGAGCTTATCAAAATCGCGCTTGATGCCTCGGAGCAATGCCTTTTGGTTCCGGCTCACGCTTGGACTCCGTGGTTTTCCGTGTTTGGTTCGAAATCCGGGTACGACTCAATAGAGGAGTGTTTCGGAGAGATGTCCAAGTATATTTACGCTATAGAGACGGGTCTTTCTTCGGATCCTTCTATGAACTGGCGTTTATCCAAACTGGATGGTGTAACTCTTATTTCGAATTCGGACTGCCATAGCGCAAGCCGTATAGGCCGTGAGGCGAATGTTTTCGAAGGAGAGGATTTCGGTAACGGTAAATCGGAACCAAACTATGAAGATATCATAAACGCGATTAAATACAGCCGCGTGAGCAAAGGAAAAAATTTGCGCTTTAAGTTATCGGAGACCATCGAATTTTTTCCCGAAGAGGGTAAGTATCATTATGATGGACACAGATTATGCAGGGTAAGTTTGAAACCCGAAGATTCGAGAAAGATAAAACAAATATGTCCAAAATGCGGCAAACCTTTTACCGTGGGCGTACTATCGAGAGTGGAAGAACTTGCCGACAGGCCGAAAGGCGCGAGGCCCAAGAACGCCATACCATTCAAAAATTTAGTTCCCTTAGCCGAGATTATAGGAGGAGCTTTGGGAATTGGTCCAAAGACAAAAGGGGTAGCTAAAGAGTATAATAAACTTGTGGAATATTTTGGAAATGAATTTTCGGTACTGCTAGACGCCGACTTGAAAGACGCGGCTCTTGTTTCACTTCCGGAAATTTCAGAGGGTTT
>Ga0155117_107_pt2 | contig 12356 bp, 13 predicted proteins | sample RifCSPhighO2_01_FD_106085 | JGI IMG/M metagenome (GOLD analysis project Ga0155117, IMG submission 106085) | Candidatus Spechtbacteria bacterium RIFCSPHIGHO2_01_FULL_43_30
GGTGCCGGCAAACTTCTTTTTGGCGCCGTCTTCGGTAACGGGGAATCATCATCCGTACTGGCATAACAGACCCGGCGGACTATTAAGGCACATTACGGAGTGTTGCGTGAGCGCGGATAGATTGATTTCTTTGTTTGGGTATGTCAATAAAAATGACAAAGTCGATGCGAATATACGCGATCGGGTGCTTGCGGCGACAGTTATTACTGATACTCAAAAAAATGGAGTGCCATGGGGGGATCATACGGTGCCAAATCACGGCGAGATAGCGGCAAAAATATGGCGCGAAGTATGGGACGAGTCAAACGACCCAAGGTGTCCTTCTAAAATAAGTATCGCTCAAGCTTCGCATTGGCATTACGGCCGTTACACTCCGGTGCCGGACGGAGAAAAACGAGTATCATTTATAGAACTGAACGATATAACAAAAATCGTGCATCTTTTGGACGCGTGCTCCTCCGCCTTTTATTACGAGTTTATTTATAGGCCGGTTGATAGAGTAATTTCTCCGGAAGAAGCCTGCGCATTTTTTATCAAGCGGTGAAAAATAAAACTCCCAGGAATACATTATTAAAAGCGGAAACCTTTCCGCTTTTTTGCTACGCGGAAACTAACGGGGTCTGACCCCGTTAGTTTCGTATGCTGTCTTGATCTTTAGCTCAAGTAATGGTACAATAAATTTGGTAGGAATTCGCAGTAATTTAATAGTTAATATTTTTCTAAATTTGTAAAATGGCTGTTTTTCCCTACGGCGGGCAGTCATTTTAATTTAATACACGAGATGGGTTGTTGGGGGCTTGTTTCGCCGGCAAATAATCGTAATGGCTTTTGTTGACGAGTTAAAAATTTTTGTAAAAGCGGGAGATGGCGGCAATGGCGTTGCTCGCTGGCGCCACGAAAAAAATATGAATCTTGGCGGTCCTTCCGGCGGAAACGGAGGCAACGGCGCGGATGTTTATGTACGCGCTGTTCGCGATACGCATTTGCTTGCTCGGTATCGCGCAAAGAGAGAATTTCGCGGCGAGAGCGGAGTGGACGGCAAAGGAAGAAGCTTATATGGAAAAGACGGAGATACTATGGAAATATTGCTTCCGGTGGGCTCAATAATTACAAATCTAAAAACTAGGAAAAAAATATTTCTCCGCAAAGAGAACGAGCGCGTACTTATTCTTTTAGGCGGGAAGGGAGGAAGAGGCAACGAATCTTTTAAGAGTTCAAGAATTCCCAGTCCCAAGAAATGGACTCCCGGGAAACCGGGCGAAGAAGCCGAATTTTTTATTGAGGTGGAGCTGATAGCGGATATCGGGCTTGTCGGTTTACCCAATGCCGGAAAATCAAGTTTGCTGAATGAATTAACTCGGGCGAACGCAAAGACAGGCAATTATCCGTTTACCACGCTCGAACCAAACCTTGGAGATTGTTTCGGTTACATAATTGCGGATATTCCGGGTCTCATTGAGGGATCCTCCGGAGGCAAGGGGCTCGGGCATAAATTTCTCCGTCATATAAAGCGAACAAAAATTCTTGCGCATCTGATATCTCTTGAAAACGAAGACCCGGCAGTTGCTTATAATACGGTCCGAAAAGAGCTGGGCGATTTTGATCCAGAACTTTTACGCAAGAAAGAAATAGTCCTTCTGACGAAAACTGATATTTTTAATAACAAAGAAATGATCAGGGCGGCAGTAAGAAAAATGAAAAAGATTGCGCCTAGTGTGATTGCCCTATCTATCTATGATGACGCGGCCATAAAAGAAGTCCGCGAGATGCTTATTGGAATGGCGAATGAGAAGAGCGCGTAATAAGGTCAAATTTATGCACAAAACAAATAACAAAATAGAATCGTTGGAATCTATACGATCTACCAGTTCAAAGTTACTAATGAGGGAGGCAAGGAAAAGGGGTATATCCGTAGAATATCTTAATTCATATCGCGAAGGCCCGGTATTTTTAGAATTGTGGTACAGGAATCACGAGGAGTTTATATTCGGTCAGGATAGCTCCGTTTCTTCTCACGGTTCTTATTTAATTCAGAGAGACAAGGCACTCACGAAAATATTTTTGAAAAGAGCGGGTATAAGCGTGGCTCGAGGAAGGGTTTTCAAAAAAAAGGATTCTAAAGAAATACTGAAATATTGCAAAGAAGTAGGGTTTCCTGTCGTATTGAAGCCATGGGGCGGTAGCCACGGCAGGAGTGTTATCATAGGAATAAAAAACGCGAAAGATTTAAGTTTGAGCGCGAACTCTATTTTCCAAAAAGAAGAATCTATCATCGTTGAAAAAATGTTCAAGGGCGAAGAATACAGAATAATCGCCACAAGAGACAAGTTTTTGGCGGCGGTAAGAAGGATCCCTGCAAATGTTGAAGGGGACGGCGTAAACACTATTAAAAAGCTAATACTGATGAAAAATCTTGACCCGAGGCGCGGAGATTGTTTCGGGGACTCATTAATTAAGATAAAAGTAGGGGAAAAAATTATTTCAAATCTAAAAAATCAAAAACTTCGCTTAAACAGCATTCCCGCTAAAGGAGAAAGGGTGCTTCTGCTTCAAAATTCAAATATTTCTACGGGAGGGGACAGTATCGATGTTACCGACAAAGTGCATCCGGATATCAAAAAAATCGCAATTAATGCCGTAAGGGCTATCCAGGGACTTGGCTATGGCGGTGTTGATTTTATGACGAGCAGAGATATAAGCAAGAAGCCATCAAAAAATAGTTATATTGTTGTTGAAATAAACAGCTCGCCGGGTTTTGATATCCATCACTTTCCCTATGAGGGCAAATCTCGAGATGTTGCGAGGGGAATAATAGATGTTTTATTCCCGGAAACCATGGCGGTCTACGCGAATAGACAGTCGTAACGGCCACTTTATAATCTAAAATATTTCTGCTACGATAATAAAATGTCACTATCCATCGGCATCGTGGGTCTGCCGAATGTGGGAAAATCCACATTGTTTCAGGCACTCACAAAAAAAGAAGTTGAAATTGCGAATTACCCGTTCGCCACAATAGACCCGAATGTCGGGGTTGTTTTGGTTCCAGACGAAAGATTGGATGAACTGGCAAAACTTTCCAAATCAAAAAAGGTGGTTCCGGCGGTTATAGAGTTCGTGGATATAGCCGGACTTGTGAGGGGAGCGAATAAAGGGGAAGGTCTTGGCAACCAATTTCTCGCAAATATCCGCGAGGTTGACGCGGTGCTATATGTGGTGCGGGCCTTTGATGACCCCAATATAGTTCATGTGGAAGCAAGGGTGGATCCAAAAGACGATGTCGAAATTCTTACGACAGAACTTGTGCTAAAGGATTTAGAGACCCTTGAGAAGCATCTGGAGAAGGTGCGAAAGGATGCGAGAGGTCAAAATAAAGACGCGATAGCGGAGCTTCCAGTTTTAGAAAATTTACACAAAGGCCTAGCGGATGGCATTATGGCTTATAATATATTGAAAAAAGTAGGGGGTGATTCTGAAAGATCGCTGTATGAGAAAGTGCTGAAAAACACCCAGCTTTTAACCGCAAAAAAGGGAATTTTCCTTTTGAATGTAAAAAAAAGCGGCGAGGTTTCGGAAGAGGTAGGCGCGTATTTGGATTCGTTTGGTTTTCCAGAGATAGAGATGAATATCCGCGATGAGCTCGATGGCGCCGGATTTTCTTCAGAGGAAAGGAAAGAGCTTGGGTTGGGCGCGTCTATGTTGCCAGAATTAATCCGGATAGCTTATGAGACATTAGGGCTCATTACATTTTTAACGACTGGGGAAGATGAAACTAGAGCTTGGACTATCAAAAGAGGTTTTTTGGCTCCGCAAGCGGCGGGAGTTATACATAGCGATTTTGAAGATAAATTCATACGGGCCGATACTATACAATGGGATAAACTTTTGCAAATTGGCGGTTGGAGCGAGGCAAAGCAAAGCGGTGATATTCAAACTGTGGGCAGGGATTACATTATAAATGACGGTGATGTTATAGAAGTTAAGCACGGCGCATAAAGATTTGACTAGCTTGTGATTGCCGGATTATAAAAAATAGATAATTTCTATTCCTTGTACATTGAAAAGTATAAAAGGAGGCGTTATGAATCCTTATACTGAAAGTATTAGGCTCGCGTGGGAAAATCACAATCGCGACTTAGTAAGAGGTTACAATCATGTAAATGTTAATCGGGATAAACTAGATGAGTTTGCCGCGAATCTTGCCACGAAAGATTTCGAATTGCCAAGCTGGCGGGCGCCAGTATTTCCGCAGGACGACGACGAGAATTTTTTGAGGTTTATTTTCGTAGCAAATTCTATAAACTATTGTTTTACGGATTTCAAAACGGGTATGAAATTTGACATGGAATATCCCGAAGGCGTTCTCTGGCAAGGATCGTTCGCTATGACTGCTTGTCTGAAAAGAGCGGTGGACAATGGTATGCCAATACTGAATCCGGCGTTCCTGAAAGAGATCACTCTGCCCGAAGTGGAGGTTATATTCGTACATAAAGACACGAGAATTCCAATGAAGGAGAGCCGCTTACAGCAGTTGCGTTTGCTCGGTGAAGATATGCAAAGGAACGGCTTCAACGATTTTGCGGATGTTTTTAAGACATCGGATTACTATGTATGGCGTGAAAGCGGTGATTGCATTTTGAAAATTTTAGAAAAATTTCAATCGTACGAAGATTTTAGGATTTACGAAGATTTAGAAACGCGTAAAGCGTGCGTCTTAAAATTTCAAAAACGAGCCCAGCTCCTTGCCATGATATATCACGGAAGGGCCGTATCATCGAAAGGTAAGCTCCAGCCGATTCGCGACCCTGAAAGCATTGGCCCGATATCGGATTATCAAGTGCCGAACGCCCTTAGGGGTCCGGATGTGGGAGTACTTGAATACTCCAAGGATCTAACGCGGCGAATTGCGGAGGGGAAAGAGATAAAAGAGAATTCAATAGTGGAGGTCTCTATCCGCGCAAAAACAGTTGAGGTTATGCAAGAGCTATTATTACTAATTAACTGGCTTCGTCCGCAAGATAAGCAAATAACAATGGCAGAGCTTGACTACTATATTTGGCGTGTGGGGCGAAAAAGCGGAATGCTCCATCACTATACTTATACAACTGCTTACTAATTTAATTCCAAACGCAAAAACGGCTTAAAGCCGTTTTTTCAAACTCCGTATTTGGGAGTTTTGATTCCGAATTTTCTAAAATATTTTATCGCGCTTACAAGATGTATGCGAGCGTATTTGTTGGTTAGGATATCAAGTATCGCGCCGCGTTTCCTGCTGGATTGGAAGTGATAGTGGTACAAAAATACATTAGGAAAATAAACCACCTTGTAATTTTTCCGCCAAAAATTTCTTGCCCAATCAACATCTTCCATATACATAAAATAATCTTCGCTGATTAAGCCGACATTTTTCAATGCAGATTTCGAAACAAGCATAGCGGAGCCCATAAGCCAGTCGGTAGGTATGGGGGCATTGATGGCGCTATCCCTCATTAAAAATCTGTCAAGTTCTTTTTTACCCCATCGTGTTTTACCAAAAGGAGTGCGTCTCGCGAAGATTGTTTTGGGAGAATAAAATCTAAAGCAGGAATCTTGGTGTTCACCATTTATGTTCAAAAGCCGAGGTCCTAGCATTCCGACATCCGGATTTTTTTTCATATACTCTATCATTGTCGGTACGGCACTACTGTTAGAGATAATCACATCAGCGTTTATTATGAGAATAAATTCTCCCGAAGAGGCCTTTATGCCCCTATTCACGGATTTCGCAAAGCCGATATTTTTAGGTTCCGGAATAAATTTTACATCAGGGAAATCATGGCGCATCATCGTTTCGCTTTTGTCGGTGGTTTCACTATCCGTAACAATAAACTCGCTTTCTTGCGGAGCGTTTTTTATCGCGTAGTTGAGGCATAATTTGAGCACCTCCGGAGATTTGTAGTGGTTTATAATAATAGATAGCATTTTGGATATCGTATATCGTATTAAATCGCTAAATTGGAATTCTCCCCGACAATTATTTTATTCCCTTTTGGCATATCAAAATCTTTGTCGCTGATAGTTGATCCGGACCCTATTATGCTATCGACTATCTTGGATCCGGTTGAAATGCTTACATCGTCGAAAATTATGGAATGTTCTATACTTCCACCGTGCACTTCGGTTTTGTTTCCTATGGACGCGTACGGCCCTATGTATGAATCTTTTATCATGCAATATTCGCCTATGGATACGGGGCCGCGTATCAAGGTCTTTCCGCCTATTCTTGACCCTTGTCCTATTTCAACCATACCTTCAATTCTCACGCTTGGTTCAATAAAAACCCCTTTGTTTATCTGCGGCTGGGAGATTTTTTTTGATTTAGCTTCCCTTATTGAAAGAATTAATTTATTGCCATCCAGCAGATCTTTGGGATTAGATCTGTCTTTCCACCAGCCGTCAACTTCCACCCAATCTACATTATATCCGTTTTGAGCAAGCCAAGTATGTATGTCGGAAATTTCATAATCGCCTCGTTGGCTCGGCTTTATGCGATCAGCCGCCGTGTGAGCCATCGAATCATAAAAATATAAGCCCGTAACCGCATATTCGCTTTTAGGGTGTATGGGGCGCTCCTCAACTCTTATTATTTTTGATCCGTTAAATTCAGGAACTCCAAATCTCTGCGGGTTCGGTATCTTTACCAGCGCGAGCATACAGTTTGCGTTGCTTTGTTCGAATCGCTGGATTAGAGAGCGGAGGTTTGTTACTAGAAGATTATCTCCGAGATAAAGGATAAATTTTTCGTCCGCCAAAAATTCTTTTGCCGTTTTCACGACATGGCCGAGACCAAGCGTTCCGCCCCGCTGTTTTATATAAGTTATATTTGCTCCAAAGCGGGAACCGTCTCCAAGTATGCTCGGAATCTCGGTATCATTTTCGTTTATCACTACTCCTATGTCTTTTATGCCGGATGAGGAGATGTGGTCGAGAACATAAAAAATTATCGGCCTGTTTGCCAGAGGTATTAAATGTTTGTTTAGAGTGTGAGTTAAAGGTTTTAAGTGACTGCCGCGCGCGGCGGTGACGATTGCTTTCATTGGTTACAGATTACGGTCTAAGGTTAAATTTTTTGAGTATTTTTTCTGCCCCCGGTACATCATGAAGTTTGGGTCGGGAAAAATCGGATGCGTCGTAGCCGGTATTGCCCGTAACAAAAGCTAGCACCTTTTCATTTGTAAGCGGCCAAAAGGCATGATAAATATACGGCGAAATTTCGATTTGCGCAAGCTTACCTTTATCTATGAAGTATGATTTAGCGCCCCCAAGACTACCGGGGTCAGACCCCGGTAGTCTTGGTTTTGGGGAGAACCCCAGGATTAGGGACCATGTCTTGCCGTAAGTTTTGGATTTTTTTCTGAAGTCGTGAAATATAAAGAGAGAAGTGCCTGAAAGTATGTAGAAGTTTTCTTTGAGGCGAAAATGGTAATGTTCTCCGCGCGCCACTCCTTTTTTAATGGCGATTGACGCGTGGAGATGTTTCGCGCCGTTTTTCCAGATTGGGTTATCAATTTCCGCTATATCGCAGAAAAATCCCCGTTCGTCGTTCGCAACCCTGTTTAGGTGAATTTTTAAGCCGCTTATAGGCGTTTTGACTGTTTTGTATGATATTGACATTTTCTTAATAATTTGTTACAATAAGTAAGAAATAAAAATTTCGGGGGTTTATATGCATTGTGGTATGAGGATTTATGGAACCTCATGTTCCGCATATAAAGTTTTAACTGATCCAGGTAAAGTCAATTTCAGTTGGCGGCATTATGTATTAATGGTATACGCGACATGTGAAGAAGAGGCCTTGGGAATAGCACTAAAGAATTTGGAGGAAAGATTTCCTCGCGCGGAAAGTTGGAGTGACCATACCATATCCGTGGTCGAGGTAGATATTAAAAAATTCCAGCGTTATCTAGATAATCAACGCTTCAAATTTTGGCGAATAAACCCGTTTCGCGGACATTAAAAATCATCTCTAATCAGCGCCTCAACAGAGGCGCTTTTTATTTTCTAAATGTACTTAGAAAATTCTTTATCCCGTTCTCTAATCCTCTCAACCCAATCCATATTATGTTCGTACCATTGTATAGTTTTTTTAATTCCATCTTCAAAATTGACTTTTGGCGACCAGCCGAGTTCGCGGTTTATTTTCGAAGCGTTTATCGAGTAACGCAAGTCATTCCCCGGCCTGTCGGGGACAAGTGTTATCAAGGACTCGGGTTTTCCAAGTATTCTTAAAATGGTTTTTGCTATTTCAAGCGAAGATTTTTCATTATCACTGCCGATATTATAAACTTCTCCGGGTCTTCCTTTGTGCAATACAGAATCAATTGCTTCGCAATGATCCTGAACATATATCCAATCTCGGATATGCTGGCCTCCCCCGTGAAGCATTATTGGCTGGTTTCGAAGTGCTCTAAACAGGGAATTCGGCATAAGTTTTTCGGGATGCTGATATGGACCGTAATTATTCGAACAGTGGGTTACGATTACAGGAACATTATACGAGCGGGAATATGCTCTGCACAAAAGATCGCCGCCTCCCTTTGCGGCGGCATACGGAACATTTGGCGCGAAGCAGGTTTCCTCGGTGAATTTTCTCGAATCGTCAAGGGAAAGGGATCCGTAAGTTTCATCGGTGCTTATCTGGATATAGAGTTTGATGTGCTCGGGATTTCTTTTTGCCGTTTCAAGTATCGAGTGCACTCCAATGACATTTGTTTTTACGAATTCGTCGGCTCTGAACATAACGCTTCTTCCGACATGAGATTCGGCGGCAAAGTTTATAATGTATTTGGCATTATTTTCTCGGACAACGGTTTCGAGTTTTTCCGTATCCGTTATATCCCCTTGTATGAACGCGTATCTGGGATTTTTTTCGGTATTGCGCAGGTTATCAAGATTTCCGGCGTAGGTCAGTTTGTCATAGTTTATTACCTTGTAGTACGGATATTTCTCAAGTATGTGCTGTATAAAATTGCTTCCTATAAAGCCGGCCCCTCCGCAAACAAGAATAACGGAAGGATTTATCAGGCCTTTTTCAATGAAAGCATTAGTTACCTGATCTTCATTTCTGCCGGTTAATTGGGCTATTTCGCTAATAGAAATTCGCCCCTCTTTGAAGAGGTTAGCGAGAAGGTTAAGTTTATTGTATGAAGTGTTTTGCGGAGTTTGTTCCATGCTTCAAGGTAATTCTGAATCTATACAATTTAGCATCGAGATAGCGAATTGTCCACATTGCCAATACGGAGTTTCAAATACTATCATTAGTTTGTCGGGGCGGGACTCTATTTTGCGCGGGGTTTTGAATCCGAAAGAGTCATCGGCATCGCTAAGATTTAGAATCTAATCAATCATACAAAAATATGAAAGTAATAATATTGGGAGCGGACGGGATGCTCGGCAATGATCTCGGAAAAGTTTTTTACGATTTGGGGCCGTATCTTTTAGATAAACTGGAGCTGGATGTTACAAACGAAAGAGCGATAAATAATGTGTTTCTAAAATTAAAACCGGATGTTGTAATCAACGCGGCGGCATATACGGATGTTGATGGATGCGAGGTAAATAAAGATCTTGCAATGCAGGTAAACGGCAATGCTCCGGGATATCTGGCGAAAGCGTCTAAAGAAGTGGGGGCTGTTTTTTTGCATTTTTCAACCGATTATGTTTTTTCCGGAGATAACAAAGACGGCTATAATGAAAGCGACGAGCCAAGCTCGCCTATAAATTTTTACGGAGAAACAAAGTTCGCGGGTGAGAAAGCGGTTATGGAATGCGGAGGGAAGTTCTATTTAATTCGCACTTCATGGCTTTTTGGAGATAGTTCCAATATCGGAAAGGGTAAGCATGTGAATTTTGTCGAGACAATGATCCGGCTTGCCAAAGACAAGGATGAGATAAGGGTGGTGAGCGACCAGCATGGAAAACCCACATATACTTTGGATTTGGCGGAAAAGGTAAAGAAGCTTATTGATAAGAAAGGAGAATTTGGAATTTACCACCTAGCCAACGAACCCGCGACAACATGGTTCGAATTTGCCAAAGAAATCATTGATAAATGGAGCAGGAAAGCGGACGGAACTGTTCGTATTCCGGGAATTGTTCCCGTTGATTCGGATGAATTCCCGCGTCCAGCGAAGCGGCCAAAATATTCAGTGCTTCTTAATACAAAATTGCCGCCAATGCGAAGCTGGAAGGATGCGCTAAATGATTACTTGGGGTCGAGGGATTAGTTTTGAAAGGGTGGTAAGGCATTCATTAGCTAATTATTTTTCTAGTTCAAGTTATTTCATTGAAATGCCGATACAACGAATAAAAAGAGATATAAAGAGGCACAGACCCATTGATTGGTTTGCAATTGTTGTTTTGGTGTCTGTGGCATTTGTTATTATCGCTTTTCTCGGAAACAAAGTTGACAAATTCAACGAATATATGGACGCTATATCTAAAAACATCGCGAAATAAAACCACGCAATTCATGCCAGAAGTCTGGGTTTTTTTCGGGCGGAGAGTTAAATCGATATATGGTTAGGCGATAGGTATAAACTTAAAAATTTTGGAGGAGCGATGAGTTAAAATAAATGAGCCAAGAAAGATAAAAGCCCGCGTTAGTTGAACGCGGGCTTTTATTGCGGAGTTATTCCCTTTATCGTTCCTCCTTTTCTCTGAATATCACCCAATATCCAGATGTGACTCCGTAGCTACCAATATTTCGTGATGCAACGCCGGTCACTTCTAAGTTTGGGTTTTCATCCATAAACTTCGATAAGCTTGCCCCAAATGTAGTAGAATGGGCATTAAAGTAGTAGATATTATTCCCAAAATCCTGCGGATAAATAGTCATATCAGACTTATTGTCGTTGTTAATGGGACTTGTAGTATCGCCTCCGCAGGCGGTGGCCGAAAATAAAAGGAGCAAAGCGATGACTGTTAAAAATATTATGGGGTATCGCCCCAAATCGAAGTGCGAAAATCTAGATAACATTTAACCCTCCCAGATTATTTTTCAGGGTATGGCATAGTATAGCAATGTTTACACAATTAGTCAAGATTGATCATATCAATAAGCCATACTATAAAACTAACGGGGTCTGACCCCGCTAGTTTGTGATGATTGGTATGGGGTGTCAACATTGACTTGGTTTGGTATGTGAATATGATGGGTAATATTGTAGGATTATTATAGGATTCAATAAGATTACTAAAAATTGGTATATTTTATGGATGAAAAATATATTGATAACAATAGCGGTAGTAATTTGAAGTCGGGCGTACCCGGTAGCACGGGCGTATCGAACGGCGCAGGCGCAACAAGGGGTATAGCTGTGCCTAGGTGGAAGCGGACGGCTATTTTGATGGCAGGGTTTGGATTTGGGGGGTTGCTTTGGGGATTCGAGGCGTATAGGGGGACTGTCGGGACTGATGACGCGTTTGTCAGCCCTTTTTCTTTTATTTTGGGCGCGGTGGCGATGGGATTTTTTGGAGGGTTGGCGGTGGCGATTGTGAAAAAGATGGATAACTTAAACAGCTCAAAGTCGTTGGGCCATTTATTTTTTGATAAGGAAACGGCGAAGATAGTCGGAGTGAGTACCGTAGCGTGGGTCGGGGCGTTTGGGGTAGTTTCTATGTTGGATTACCACCTTTGGCTATACGGTAGTATCCTTGGCATAATCCCTGAAATATTTTTAGATGGAGAAATTATAGAACAATTTATTTCTTTAGATAGTTCTATGGACATAGGTTATCTTTGGATAGGATTTTTACTAGTTGGATTAATCGCCGGAGTTATTTATTTGCTGGTTACGCGGTTGAATATTTTAAGTAGTGCAGGTTATAGCGCTTTAGGATTCGGCATTTCTTCACTGTTTTCTCCAATAATCGGAAATGTTTTTGGAAACTTGTTAAATATATTAGTTATGAATTATTTAGCCACATTTTTACTTCTAGGCGTTTTATTTGGTTTAATTTTAGGTTTGATTTCAAAAAAGGAGTCTAAAGGTTTTAGCAAAACTTCCCCATGAGGAAATATCTATTACTAATACCAGTCATTCTTATTATTGGAGGGACTGGTTTTTTGATTTGGGCGGATTATGAGGATAATGTTGTAGGCAGTTATTCTGTCGAGGATTACGCGCCTAATTTTTGGTTTGATTCGGAAGAGATATATTATCCGGCGAGTCCTTTGGATTTTTATTATGACGAAGAACTAAATGAAATTGGCGGAAAGGATGTAAAAAAGAATTATGACAATCTATCAAAACAGGAAAAACTGGATAATTTTAAGGTTTTTTATAATATTAAAGATTCTGGAAGCGAATTAGTTT
>Ga0155117_133_pt1 | contig 8575 bp, 11 predicted proteins | sample RifCSPhighO2_01_FD_106085 | JGI IMG/M metagenome (GOLD analysis project Ga0155117, IMG submission 106085) | Candidatus Spechtbacteria bacterium RIFCSPHIGHO2_01_FULL_43_30
GAAGAATAAAAATCGCGCGCGCAAAAATAGCGGAGGCGCGAAGAATAAAAATCGCGCGCGCAAAAATAGCGGAGGCGCGGCGGGTGGGGGCGCCGCGCTGGAGCAAGCGAGGCCGAAGGCCGAGCTAATCAAATGAAGTTCGACATTTTTCGTAAACGACCAGCCAAGAAACTAGATACGAACTCAAATTTTGGCGAGCTGGAAAACCCCGCCCCGCAAAAGCGGGGCGGGGCAGAACAATCGCTCTCAAAAAACGAACTTCCGACTTTTTCGGAAAATCGGAAGTTCGTATCGTATTCTATGGCTCCCGAATTAAAACCCTCGCAAACTTTTGAGATTATTTTACCGAATTTAATCCATAAATCCAAAAACAAAACCTAAAATGATGAATTGTCTGCAATCTGCGACGGCGGGCAGAAAAACCCGACGGCTCGCGGGCAAAAATTTCCTCCCCTGAAACCCCCCTCCATTTTTTGTCCGTTCGCTAATTTTGGTGGCGGATTTCTCCCATATCCTTTTCGAGACAAGATATCTGATAGTAAAAGGTTAATTTCCTGATATAATATCTATATGAATGCGACGAATTCTGAAAAATCAATCTTTCAAGATATTTTAAAGATTTACTCAGTTGTTTTGCTTATCGCAGTTTATATCAGCAGTTTTGCTTTCCTAAGTTTAACCTTATTTATATTTGCTAAATTTGTTAAATTTAATATAGAGTTTTTCCACATTATTGCTTTTTTCTGTTTGTCTTTTATTCTTTTTACAAAAATAAAAAATAAGAAAGTCAAAAAATTCGGCTATTACTTAGGAAAAATTTTGACAATTTTTGTTAGTATTTTTATCTTATTTCTCTTTTTAAATTCATATTTAAAAATTTCCAATAATATAGACCAATTTTTTACAGTCTTCTTAAGCACCTTTGAAATTTTTGTGAATCGATTTGCCATCGGAATGTTATTTTCAATTGGATCAATTTTACTATGTGTTTATTTTGCCTCTCTTTTGTTAAGGTTCGTTTTAAATATAGCGCAAAGGGTAGGGAAGTTTATAAAAATAATTTCTGGTCTTATAATTACATTTATTATCATTCTTCTATTTTTGTATTTTTTAAATAAATCTTCCCTGTTAGCATTAAATGATTTATTTTATTCTAATTTCAGTTGGTTTTTTGGATTTTCGTTAATTTCACTTCACTTAAATTACATATTTAAAGAGGTCAAAACAATGACAAATTCTAATATTGCTCATGCCTCAAGTGCGGTCGACGCAATGAGTAATTGAGATAATATTAGAATTATTAAAAAAATTAAATGCTAAAGCATAAAAAATATGGTCCAAATCTTATTAATAGGAATAGGGATATTGATTCTGATAAAAGGAAACTTAAAAGTTTCATATACCAAAGAAATCGTTAGGCCGCAATCAATTTATTGGGGATTAATTGTAATTGCATACGGTATTGCCGTTTCTTTTTTGCCAAATCAATTGATATATAGTTTGATATTTTATGTTTCTTTAATATTAATATCAGCTATTTTCTTAGTTAAAGGAAAAACGATTGCGTCTAGCGAGGCCATTATAAAATCTACAAATGCAAAAAGAAACTTGATTATACTTTTGGTCTTTGGCGTAATAGTAGTTGCTGTTTTCTATTTCGTTTAAAATAAAATTTTGTCACCAAAATTAGCGAACGGACAAAAAATGGAGGGGGGTTTCATCGGAGGGCATGGTCCAAACCCACACCTGTTATCTAATATATTACCCTCACTAGCGACAGGATGGCGGATGAGATTATCATTCGCCTTTTGTTTTCGGCGTATATCATACCTCCCTTTCCCTCAAGATAGTTCTAATATTTTTCGCAATACGGAGCGCGACAAACAAATTTTTCAGCCACTTAGCCAAACAGCAGGCGCAAGGTCTCTTTAACGGATGGATTATCCGTATTTTGAAAATTGACATTTTCTTTGCCCTGCCGTTCGATAAGTTTCGCAATAAATTCATCGGCCCAAGAAGGGGTTAGGACATCTACATCCTCAAAGTCAAGAGTAATTTTTTCCTTCGTTGATTCGGGCAATACATACGCTTTGGCGCCAAGCCAAGCTTCCCTGCCTGCCGGGCGGGATATGAGCATATTGCCGAATTTTTTAAGATAAATAGTCATAGTATGCACAAAAATTCACATTTCTTAATTCAATGAAATCAAAGCAACGCAACCCAAAATATTTTCATCATTTTCGATAAATTCAAACTCGCCGACATCATTGGTTTTTGCCGCGCCATTACCGGATAGAAAATGGAGTTTCCATTTTTGTTTTTCCACAATCCCCCTTACAAACTTCAGTCCATTGCCTCGTTGTTCAGGCGATCTTCCTGATATTTTCTCGGTAAACGCAATTTTGATTGCCTCTTTATCATTGGCAACATCCGGTCGCACACGCGAGATCGTTTTTTTAACGCCTTGTCCCCTATCGGCTATTATCACCGCGCTGGTATCGGCATCCATATATATTCCCGGGGTGTTTCGCCAATTCCCCAGGTTATGATCAAATGAATTATTCCCTATTTCGCCGATTATTGCAATCAATAAAGGGGAGTTTTGAAAATTATTTTGTTCAAACTGCACGCGAAGCGTTTCAAGGCGCGCTTGAAATATATCTCGAGTGGGGCAATATTCTTCATTAGTTAAGAGGTTTTCACCATCAGGGCTTTCGAGCCATTGTCTTGCTTTGTCTAAAAAATTGTTAGACATATATGAATATATTAGCATATTTTTCAAATCTGCATATCTTTGTATTGAGGTTTAGCATGATCTTAAAGATGCCAAGTGTTACGCTTTTAGGTTGAACTCGTGAGTCAAGTAATTGACAATATATTCAAAATATGATATTTTAATTTCGGAATAAGCCAAAAAGGAAGAGGTAAGTAGCATGGAGGTAGAAGGGAGAATCTTTCGGATGAACCCGTATGAAACAATTGTGGAGGTAACTGGCGATACCAGCTTAAGCGTATTGCCCGGAGTGGAATGTCTTAATCCGGATGACGAAGAAAATTGCAGGGTGTACCGCAGAGTGTTCAAAAAGAAAAGGATATATCTTCCAGGTGAATACAAAAGAGCTGTATCGGAACAGCTTTTGGGTTTGGACAATATTCTCGTATTTGGTATGAGCGGCTATAGTTTGCTTACGCCCGAACAGTGCCGTGCCTGGGGCGTAAAAGTCGGTGCTTATGAGTCGGCGTGCGGCGCGATTCTCCGCGGAGTAGTTCATCATCTGCGGGAACAATTTATTGGAGTTGATGTGCGAATCGCGCATGGCGCATCGAATATGGGCATAGACAAAGCCGCGATTAATGTCGGCCGTCATCTGATTCGTCCGCAACTCGGCCACAGTTGTCCTGAATTTATGTTCTATGTGGCCGATGACGACATACCTGTTTATGTGGCTCGAACGCAGGCAGAATATTCTAGGGCGTTTATCCAGTCCCTGGATATACTAATCGTGGCAAACGGTCGTGTTCAAGCGTTCGAGCATGATATTGATGCCGCATTCAGATTTCATAAGCATATTATTCCCATTAATGTCTTGAAGAGTATCTCCGCCACGGGCGGTCCTCCAGCTTTCAACGCAAACGGCGAGATTGAAGATGCCGTTGCGGCAATGGAACATTTGGTTCATATGACAAATTTATCCGGAAGTCGCGGGCGTGATACATTTGACGAGCTTTGCAGACATGTTAACGAAACAACTGTCGCAATAGCACGGCAGATACTTTCTCCGGAGTGCGCGTTCGGAAGGTTGTAAGCGCGCCGCGGATTTGAGGGTAAAAACAATAAAATCGGTCAATTTTGGCCGATTTTATTTTTATGTTGCGTCTTGCTTAATTTGCCGACAAATATTTAACATCTCATTGTAAAGTCCCTGCATACGATTCGCCATAGGTTGAGAAAGTTCCGAAATTATATTTCGCGCAATGGGCAGGCAGTACATCTCTGTTTCTTCCGCGTAACGGAGTTTTCGTTCTGGTATCCATGAATTGAAATCGCGGATATTGTCGAGTCGATCCGCGAGCTTTATGAGTTTCGGCTCTTTAGCCGCGTGCTGGATTCTTTCAAAGTAACATCGGTCCCTATCGTCTTTTTGTTCGGTAGGAACCTTTTGTTTGGTAACAAAATGCACGAGTTCCGCGGCGCGCTTTGTAAAGTGTCTTTGAATGCTCTCAAATGCCACATCTTGAGAACCAAATAGATATGTGTCTTCGACTACATCGTGGAGGAGCGCGGCTATGATCATTTCGTAATCATAAATACCTAATTCGCGGATAAAAATTAATGCCACGCGCTTGGGATGTTCGAAATATCTTTCCCCGCCATCCCGTTTCTGGGTTGCGTGGCCGCGTTTCGCGAAGTTATACGCATCCATTACAAGGTTAAGATTATTCGGAGTCATCTTTAATTCCAGAAGTTTTTGAAATTCCTCGCGTCCAATTTCCATAGATCCTCCTCGTAAAGAACAATCCCAATAATATTTAATAGCATATTTTTTCAATGTTCGATAGATTGATTAGGAAAATAATTTCAAGCAACCCATATGCGGTAAGCCGCGTCCAAAAGAATTAAAAAACCCGATCTTTGATCGGGTTTTTTGTTAATTTTTATCATCATAATACGCTTATGCGCGAATATTGAAGTGTTTGGCAAAGCACTCTTTTATCCATCGGATTATTTACCCTCTTTTATCTCACTGAAGGTTACTCTATCTGGGGGTTGTATGGATGCGTAAAACATTTCTATTTGCATCTGTCGTGGAAATTTTTCCTCGATAAGTTTTTTTGTCTTGAGTAAATCGCTAATCTGACGATCGCGAGGATTCATGTGGCGCGTTACGAATTTCGGCACAAATTCGCTATACCATAGGCAATCTTCGTGCATTATTATAACCGTTCTTTTGAGGTGGTGCGCTTTTACCAAAAATTCCATTGAGCGTGTAAATCCCGACGCGAATTTCGGGAACGAATCCGCGAATGTCAGAAGCTGGCTTGCTCCGGGAATGACAATCGGATCGTAGGAGCCGGGTTTCAATTCTAACTCCTCAAGGATAAACAGCTGGAATGCTTCCTGGAATCTTGGATCGCTACAATGCGCAACCAAAGTATCGACCCCTCCGATATTAAGGGGGTAACTTTCCCGGGTTTTCGGCAAAGCGATTCCATGCATACTGCTAAAAGATTTTTGCGTCATTGCCGCCCTCCCTTCGAAAAATCGAATTTTATCGAAAATGGGGAAAAATCCCCCCATTTTTAAGTCAAGATTTAATTGCTGATTCTAGATTTATTTTCTTGGATGGCCGCTTATCGAGGCCTTGCGGATTCTTCTACCGAGACGGGTTCATTGGCGTCGGATTCTCCCTTTGTTAGCCCCTTAAGAAGTCCGGCAAGATCAACACCCGTTGTTTGCTTCAGCCATGTTAAGGTTTGCATGACATTTCGCGGAGCAAAGCCAGCTATATTCGATGCGGCTTCGCCATCTCCGCCAAAATCAAATATTTCAATTTTATCTACCGCGGCAAGCGCGCTTGCGCCAGCGGCAACCATATCCGGCAGTTTGTCTATGAGGCGCTGGGCAATTTCGAGGTTCATGGCCGCATCGCTGTACAGTTTCATAGCGGCCGCCCGTTTTTCCCAGCCATCAGCTTCAGCAACAAGCTTTGCCTTTATGGCGTCCGCTTCAGCGAGACCTACGGCTGTGATACCTTCAGCTTCAGCATTTTTTACACTTCGAATCTGCGCGGCCTCGCCTATACCTTCTTGTTCTTTTTCGTAATTCTCCGCTTCTGCGCGAGCCCTACGCGAATCGCGATCCGCCTCGGCCTCAAGAACAAGTTTTCTCTTGTTGGCTTCAGCGGGCTTTACAATTTCGGAAATCAGCTCTTCTTCGCGCTGAACTGCGCGTTTTTTAGCAAGTTCGGCTAAAGCTTCGGCAACTTCTTGTTCTGCTTTAGCTTTTGCTTTGGGATTCGCCTGTGCCGCGATGGCATCTTCTCGTTCGGTCTCGGCGTGATATTGGGCTTTCCTTACATCTCGGGATTTTTCAGCTTCCGCAACCTCGGCTTGCGTTTGCGCGACTCTCATGTCGCTGTCGCGTTTGGCTTCGGCTCTCCTCATAGCAGATTCTCGTTCCGCATCGGCTTCGCCTATTAGGGCATCACGCTTTACTTCAGCGGTTCGTTTTTTTCCCAGCGCGTCGAAATATCCTTCTCTATCCCCTATCGTTCGTAGAGTTAAGACATCCAAAAGAAGTCCCATCTGGGAAAGTACGCTTTGAACTTGTTCCTCTACTTTATTTTGGAAGGCTACTCTATCCCTGTAGATATCTTCAGGGGTAAGAGTTCCGCATACGCCTCGGAGAGTGCCGTCGAGTACTTCCTTTGCCTGTGTGTCTATATCGCTTTCTCGATTAAGGAACCGCTCCGCGGCATTTATAATGCGGGCATCATCGCCGGCTACTTTTATGAGAGCAGTGCCCTCGATGTCAATTTCAACCCCTTCTTTTGACATCGCGCCCGTGGTTTTAACCGGGATTGAACGCGAATGCAGAGACATCCTGCTTGCCCCTTCGATAACTGGCCTCACTAAAGTGCCGCCCGTTCTGATAACTTTAAAATTAACCGTACCCGTTGAACCGTCGGGGTTTTTTACGAAGGTTTTTCGGTTAGTGATTATCAGGGCTTCTTCGGGTCCGCATTTTCGATATCGGCTTATTACACCAGCCGCGCCGACAATAACCGCCAAGATGATTGTTATCGCGGATATTCCTATCCCAAAATCCATATCTATCCTCCTCTTATTTTATGATTTTGCCTATTATACTTTTCGGACAGATACTTCACTGCCGATAACTTGCTCGATCCTTACCGTAGTTCCTGCCGAAATTGATTCCCCGGTAGCGGATCTTGCGGTCGAGGTTATCAGAGAGCCGTTAATTTCATACTGAACTCTGCCGAGTCCGTTTGGGGGAATATCAAGTACTACGCTGGCAGTTCTGTGAGTAACTTCTTGCATATTAAATCCCGCACTACCCGACTTTTTATAGAGTATCCTCATTAGAAGAATCATAGGAATAGCGGCGACAATCCCTCCTAAAAGCCCCAAAAGAACCGAAAACATCGGGCTAAACTTCAAATAGCCGCTAAGGATCCAAGCTAGCCCTCCAAATCCTGACATAAAAGCAAGTACGGACTGGACATTTACCAGCGATCCCGCGTTTGGAACATCTCCGCTATTTCCCAAATTAAACGCGTCGTGCCCTCCGATATTTACATCAATATCATGGCTAAAAAAGTCAAACACTTCTCCTAAGATAAAACTCAAGATCAAGATGACTACGCCCAATATCGCGATTATTGCGAAAATTATAGTGTCGATTCTCCATGTTATTCCGTCCAATGCTTTACCTCCTTTATTTTGTAGCGCTATTATGGGATGATTTATCGCCTTTTACCGCCCTTGCACCTTCGCCTCCAATATATTAGGTTATCAAGAAACTGGCGTGTTTGGCGTTTTATACACTAATAAGGCGCATTTGTCTATGTCCATTGACAGTTGTGGTTAAAAAGTGTATAATAACAACATAGTAGCGCGAGGAGGAGGAAAAATATGACAAAAAGGGAATTTGGTTTAGTGGCAGTGATTTGGCTTATTATTTGGTTTTGGCTTGGGGGTTTGATACTACCTTTATGGGAACAACCGGAAGAGTATAGTCTCGTGATGAACGAGACAGCTGTTATTTTAATGAGCGAGCGGCCGCTCGCCTTTTCCAATAATGGAAAATATGATTATATGGACACAGGGGATACTTGCACCCTGCGTCAGGGTCACGGAAAAGTTAAGGTGATGGACGAAAAAGACAATCGTCTGCTCGTCCACTATATATTCGACGAGAAACAAGGTCATTTTGATTTTTGTCCCGCGGGAATATTTTTTCTTACGGACAAGGAGGGGTTCAGGGGGATAACGGATTGGAAATGGGGGGGTGACAGTCGTCTAGCTCCCGTCCCTGCTCCAACCCGCGTTCCCCCCACCCCAATCTTCGTTCCCCTCCCCTAGCGTAAGCGGGGTAAAAAGTTGGCGGCCGCTTCAAAACGGCCGCCTTTCCATAAAATAAAAAGCGGGATAAGTATCCACGCTTTTGTTTTACTTAAAAATAAGTCGAATTTGCCGTGTCCTATAAACGGGACGCAATTATCTTTCTTCTATTTCTATTTTCGAATCATTTATATCTTTTCTAATATTCATTTTTCACCTTTTTGTCAATGTATCTGGGTAACTTAGATTCTACTATATGTTTTGCTTGTTATGCGAATGGATATGGCAAGTTTTTGACAATATAAGTTCGCAGTGTTACCTTATGGGCAGATTTTTGAAAGTAATAAGAGTAGGGGGAAAATGAAACGGGTTATTGTTGAAAGTCCTTATGCCGGGGATATCGAGCGGAACATCCGCTACGCTCGCTTATGTATGCGTGATTGTCTATTACGAGACGAAGCGCCATTTGCAAGCCATCTTCTTTACACTC
>Ga0155117_113_pt1 | contig 8350 bp, 12 predicted proteins | sample RifCSPhighO2_01_FD_106085 | JGI IMG/M metagenome (GOLD analysis project Ga0155117, IMG submission 106085) | Candidatus Spechtbacteria bacterium RIFCSPHIGHO2_01_FULL_43_30
GAATTGTATAGAAAACAAAAAAAGCGCAGAGGCGCTTCTAAAAGTCGGCGTTCGGATTGAGCCCGTGTGGCGGGCCGATGCAACGCTAAGTATTATATGATATTTAGATATTTTTGTCAAGTCAAAACCTTCCTGTAAACTCGGGGGTTCTATACTAACTTTCAATACTCGTTATCAAAATCAATCAAAAAAGGCGGTAAATTGCCGCCTTCAAACTTGTTATTTAAGCTTTTTATCACAATTGGAACATTTGTTTTCCTTTTGGGCGCATATTGCGCATCGTTTGAAGCAAGAGTTTGTTTCTTGTTTTTTGCATCTAGGGCATATATGCGCCACCGCCGTAAAGGATTTTACCTCGCATTCACGACAAAGACCCGCCCAGTCGTTATATGTACTCATTCTTAACCTCTCTTTCCACTCCTTGATTCTATTAAAGATGATATATCTTATATCGCAAACTTTGCAATATGCTCTAACATTCCACCTGCTGGCAGGAAAATCTCCGCGTAAAACAACAATAAAATAGCTGCCTGTTTCGAAATATACCAGTAACTCAAGCTCTTTTCTTGACTAGGTATTTATGTACAGCTTGAGAGCGCTCTCAAGCTCGCTCGGAACATCTGTTCCTATGCGGTAGATTTTTCCGCTCTTCGTGATTATTTCAACGGCGTTAAAGCCGGAAACATTGTAAACCCACATATACGGCCAAAGCCATAATCTTATTCCCCATCCGTAATACCAATGATTCTTTACGGTTTTAGCTGAAACTATCTCTTTAAGCAAAAACTTTTTACGAAAAATTCCGTATCCGAATTTTATTCGCAAATAACTTTCGTCAATTGTTACAGTGAGCGTTGAAAAAGAAGCGAGAATAAACAAAACCAATGCCATTACGGCTATAATGTCGAAATTAAAACCGATCCGTATTGCGATAACCCCGTAAAGCCCGACATAAAATAAGGCGATGATAAACAAAGCAAATAACATCGCATATCCGATTTGGGTATGCCTGTATGAATTCATAAATTTATAACTATATTATAATACGACAAAAATCGCCGTCAGCGCGGCAAAAAATATACCTGCCGCTATAAAGATAGGGCTTTTGTCTTATGTCCTACCGCATAACCCGCGCCGAAACCAACACCAATAATTAAAGTCGAGATTGCCGCGACAAGTATAAAATCTGTCTTCTGTGTTTTTCCAGAAAGAGAGTCGAGAATTGTATCAACATTTTGCGTTGAGACCACCAAATACCCTTCGCGTACTTGAGGTCCGGAAAAATTGTTGTGGTACGCAATAGGTGTCGTGTCTTTGGAGATGATATTCTCTACAATATACATATCATCGTCTGTGTACCCGCCCTCAAAGCAATCCCCGATACGGGAAACCACCATTGCTATCTTATCGGTATTCGGAATCATATATCCTCTAAAAACATTCGGCTGGTCTTTGTAGCATCCGAGAAAATCAATCGTCCCTTTCTTTTCGTTGCCCTGCGAGACCAAAGCCCGAAAATCCGAACTGACATTGTATTCGTCAAATCTATGTTCCCCGACATAGTCAACGGTAATAGAGATGCCATTCTTAGGTAAACTGATGATTGGCAAGCTTATTAACGGCTGAAATGTGTTTTGAACGAATCGTTCATACTCCAAGGAATTAAATCCTTCATTTGTGTAATAGGTTTCTTCGATCTTATCGCAAGGCAATATTAATATTTGCTCTTTCGTTGTGAGATTTATTTTTGCGATTTCGGCAGGGCAACCCCTTCCCCCCTGATTATTGATGAGATAATAAATTGCATTTTCGCTGGGACTATAAGATAACCTTTCAAGGTAGGTGGGGCCGCCGACCGTGGCAAAAACATCTTCCGCGGATATTGCCATATAGGAAAACACGACCGGAACAAAAATCAGTATGCTAAAAATATCGTTTTTCTTATACATATAAATTCATGATATTCTGATTTTGCTTTAAGTCAAATTTGGCAGAGGAGAGGCTTCGGGTGTCTGCGCGGGTAGGGTTCGCGGAGTGGCTTGTTGCGTCTCCTAAAATCTTTATCTTACTGCCTTTTCATACACATCTGTGTCTAATTGGCTTTTCGGCTTAAATTCTAATTTTCCACTTACGATTTTCCACTCTGCCCACGGAGAGCCGTTCACGAGCATCTTGTTTCCATCTAATTGGTAAGGAAGATACTGACCGCATACAAACTGCTCCGGCGTTCCGCCAGACCAGTTGGCACAAAATTCATTCTCCTTAAACTCCAAAAAGCCCACGAAGCCATTTTCGTTTTTCTGCCATAGCCCCAAAAGTTGACTTGCCGACATTCTTTCTTCCGGCTTCGGTACCGATCCAGAAGAATCAAGCTCGGAAGAATTTTGTTCGGGCGTAGAACTTTTTGAAGACAGGAAATAACTCGCTACTCCGCCGACCACAACAATCGCAACGATAGTCAAAACAATGGCGATGGGCGCAAAACCCCCATTATTTTTCATGCCTTGTAAGCGATATCTGTTCTTTGGGTGTCTTTTTGTCATTATCGAGAAAAGTCAGTATAAGTATATCGTTGTTTACCTCCCAATGTGCCGCCTCGCCGCCATCCCCAACGACTAATATATTGCCGTCCAAAAAACTAACTGGCATATATTGCGCGCATGGTTGAGGCGCTCCTGCGGCATCAAGCTGGCCTTGACACAGAAATCCGTCCTTAAACTCAAGGAATACATTTCTATTGTCGCAGGGCGACAAAACGCAAATCCGCGCATTTCTTAAAAATGTCGGCGAACTTTATGCGGAATTCAAATTTGCGACTTTAGGTTGTGTCATAAATGTAACTAAAATATTGCACTAGCTCAAAAATCTTCCTTTTAAAAACTGCGTAAAAGCTTTTACCTCTTCTTGTTCCGCTAACAGTTGTTTTTGACAGTTCTCTAGTTCTGATTCTGGTACTTCTTTAGGATTTTCTTTTGCGGTTGTTACTCTAAAGTGACCAGCGGGACCGATGCGCTTAATGGTAAGTTTGATATCTTCACTAACTTGCCTGTTCTGATAAAAGGTTTCCAGGATTTGTTGAATTAATCTCTCCAGTTCTTCATTCTTTGCTCGAATCTCTAAAAATTCTAGAGTTTCTGGAACATCTTGTTCATGAATGTAATCCCAATACGCTCGTTCAGCAGCATCATTGTCTTCCAACTCTTCCGCAGTAATGCCATACTCTGCGGCGATATGTTCTTTGATTTCTGACTCACCAATAAATCTTTGCCTCGGCTCATCAAGCCCTACTTCGATATATGGACGAAGCTTTATGCTTTTATCAAAACGCTCCTCCACATGACCTTCACATGATCCATAAGTAGGAAATTCACTTACAATAAAAGCGACTACGGTTTCTTTTATGCCTGCATCAATTGGTTTATCTAATCGGTCCGCCACCCGATCCAACTTCTCCATGGTTTTATCCCAAAGGGCTTGTTTTTCTTTGGCTTCATTACTTTCGGGTTTTGGTTGAAATGTTTCCATAGTTCGAATCCCTTTGAGGTTCCTACATTTTATCACTTTTCGGTTTTGAAATGTAGCTTAAAGCAAGGATATTTTAATGCTTGCTTACCAAAACTACTGGCGGAAGGGGTGGGATTCGAACCCACGAGAGGTGTAACCCTCTAGCGGTTTTCAAGACCGCCCGTTTCAACCGCTCACGCACCCTTCCTATATGCTAAATTTATCACCAAAACATCCTTTAGGCAACTTGCGAAAATTAAAAAATCGAGCAGTAATATGCCCGATCAATTACCCTTTTCAACAAGTCCAGCTTCAAGCTCCAGTATGTATGCTTTTCCGGCTGTTCTCTCGCAAAGATTTGGCAAACCCTTCGCTATTCTGACTATGTCTCTCCGCCTTTCCGGACAAAAAACTAACGCTTTTTCCAATGCCGCTATAATCTCTGCAGAAGAAATTCCGTTGCACGCCATACTTACGCAAGCAAGGTACTGGATCGCATTACCCTTTGCGTTTTCAATATCGGGCTTGTCGTTTATTTCCATTTTTTCCTCCGTTCTTAAATAAATTTCAATAAGTCAACAAAATACGCGTCTCCGATTACGAAGCAACAACGCTTGCTATAACAAAATAAATAAGCAAACTGATTACATCCTGAACAATTGTTGCCACCGGACCAGACCCCAATGCCGGATCGGAATGTCTTTTGTAAATAAGGCTTGGGATGTACACGGCCAGTATGGGAGCTAGTGTCAGGTTCAAAACCATTGTCAGCCCTATTGTTACGCCGATTTCAAATGAACCGAGCCAATAAGTCGCGAATCCTCCCAAAAGTATTCCGGAAGCCGCCCCGAGCAAAAATCCTATGATGCCTTCCTTAATAATGTACCTAGAAAAATTTATCTTCTTGCCTTTAGACAATGCTCTAACATAAATAGTTTCCGTTTGAGTCCCAACGGCATCGCTCAAATAAACAATCACGGGGATAAAAAATGCGAGCCGAACATCGGCAGAAAGAATTGCTTCGTATTTGGAAACAACAACCGTTGCTAGTAATCCGCCGAGGACTCCGAAAAACAGCCACGGTATGCGATGCTCAAGCAAATGATCTATCCTTTCCTTAACAACATTTTCTTCGGTGTATTTTTTCTTGTTTCCGTTCATACTGAAAATCTTGCGCGCGTATGTTTATAATTTCATTATACTAAACAAAGTCGGCATCATCAAATCGCAATTTCTAATTTTTAATGAAAACGCCCGCTGGTTTACCATACGGGCGTTTAATATTAGTGGATAATTAAATTTTCCTCGCTACTCCACGCACTCGTCTTGACTTCCATTCTCGGAGGGAGACCCCACTCCTCGACGAGTTTCTCCACAAGTTCACTCGACAACCCATTGAGCTCGCACTGCTTTTCCTCGAGCTTCACCCAGTTGCCGAACTTACAAGCATAGTAACCGTCCTCGCGTTTCTCCACGCGAAACGCGAGGAAACTCGACTGACCTTCCGCGTGATAATCATACGCGCCCATCTGTCCATGTTTGTCGGCGGCGCATTTACGACACGCAATGCAAGCCTGGTAAAGTTTCGAGAAAGGGCGAAAACCGTAGTAAGAATTCCCGTAGCCGTGAGAGTATACCTCACTACCCTCGACTAAGAGGAATTCGATATCCAGACCCGAAGTCACATTTGAACAGCTAGTGCACCAAGTCAGCCCACGCGCTTCAAGCTCTTGCTTCACAAGCTCGACTCGCTTCGCGCTGTACTCACTTACCACCCGCCGGAGCAACTCACGCTCCGCGACTAGATCGCGAGACATCTCAATAATTTTCTTCGCTCTTTCTTTAGCTTGCTCTAGAATCGATAAAACTTCCGTTGCTTGCGCATCTGCCATAAAAACCCTCCTTTCCTTGTATAATTTGCTAAAATTCCGTAAATAAAGTATCGCGAACAGCAACGAGAGTCAATCGTTAACTTTTACGCTCTTTATGTATTTTAGCGGCAGTTCTTTCGGAAACATTATTTCGGGATTCAATTTCAAAACTTTTCTGAATTTTTCCAGGTTGCCTTTTAATCTTTCCGTTAAGCCCTCGATAGTCAGCTCTTCAACTCGCGAATCTTGCCCACCCCAAAATAATTCCGGATCGGACAGTGTTTTCAAAAATACAATTAGATACTAAACAAATTTGGATGCCGGAATTTCGGAATCATGAAAATATCTCTCGGCGTCTTCATCATCAACGAAGTGCAACCAATCACCGGCAGTGGCAACCTTAGCTCCGTCTATCTTTAACGCCTCCAAATCAATCTCTAAAGTTACATTTCCATAATTTGCTGGCCTGTGACTAGCAAAAACATAATCGTCGCGTCCCGCCTCTCTATCTAAAAACCCCGTACTTGTAGTTTCGAAGTCGTCAAGCTGTTCTTCGGAAATTAAACCTCGCCGCAGGAGTTCTCTTTCGCTTAGAATCGCCCCTACTTTCTGTATCGCCTCCCATTTTTCTTTCGATGTCTCGTGATACAATTTTAATCTTCGCAATATTTCCTTTTCGTTAATTTCATTCTCGGATTGATTTTCCCGCCTTTTTCCTTGTCCAAATCCTTCTCCCGAAGCTCCTTCAGAGAAACTAACTTTTGAAAAATTATTCATAATACAATCTTACAAAATTATTTGAAAATTGTCTCGTCCTATAACCAATCCCTATTGGGAAGACGGGAATCCCACATAGGGCAGAACTCTGCATAAAAAAGGGGGGCATGAGTTAATCACGCCGCCCCCCGCAGAACAATCCTTATTCGAGTTTGTAGATTCGCTGGCGAGGAATTTTTGCGACCACCGTATCGCCCTCCTGGATATTTCCCGAGGCGTAAATACTTCCCACGATTCCACGCTTCCCTATGGCCGCTTTAGGAAATAGCCGCGCTAATCCCGGAATTTCCGGAAAATTCTTTTGGATCACTTCGCCCGGCCCCTTGCATGGCATATTTTCCGCCCACACCGCAAGTACCGCTGTCCTGATTTGCTCGTCTCTTCGAAAAAACAGCATCGTTCCGCTGGGAAGCTCGGATAGTTTCTGGATACCGCTTAGCACTAGATTCTCGCCGAGACAACCATACGGGATTGGCTTCGGAAGATTCATCGCTTTCGCGACCTCCGCAAGCTCTTCGACCGAAACGGCGGAAAATTCGCGGTGATTGGCGATCTCGATGCCTTTGGAAAATCCGAAAGAGAAAAGCGCCTTCTCACGAGCATCCGCAAACCGCACGCCAGCATGACTATCGCCTCTCACGCCGTGTCCGCGAATCATCTGGATTCTAGGGCATGGCATCGAGAGAATTGAGCCGAAGTTAGACGCTACAAGCACCGCTTCAACTCGTCCTTTCATTTCAAAACCCGGAGTTGTCATTTCTAATCCTCCTTATTTTTCGGTTATTAATGACAATCGCGACGCTAATCGTCGTCGTCTTCTTTTTGGATTGCAACAAACTCATAATCGCACTTTGGACACTTTGTTCTAAGGAAAGGCGACCTTACGCCAAGCAAAAAAAACAAACCCCCAAACGCCCACAAACTATGCGTAACCCAAATGGCGAATGCGACCAGCGAGATTATGCATAAATTCAATAAAACATATGAAACCCACAAATATGCAATACTGCGACTTTTCCTTTTCAATTCATTCCTCCTTTATGCCTGCGTATTTTAATTTCGATGAACGCAAACTTGGCGGACCACTTGGGTTACATACCAGCAACCGCAAGTAAGTATAATGCTTTGAAAACTATTTGAACAGGGCTGATTTGAGGCGTGTGGATAGGAGGAACGAAAAAGTTGACACATTCACGGCAATTGCGATAAAAGTAGGATGGAAGCGGTAATCGCCATCCTAGCCAATGAGGGCTTACTCAAAACGAGTGAATTTATAAATGACCTAGGAATCCATAATAACATGGTCGGGAGCGATCTTCTAAGTAAACGCCTTAGCGTACAGCGTACGGACTGGGTCGCTATTGATCCTTGCTCGATTCGTTTCAATATCAAAATTTCCGAACGGGGACGCCTCATGCTAAAAGCGCGAGGGATTATCGCCCTAGACGGAGCTAAAAAGCGAGCCCAGGAACTTATTACATTAAAGAAAGAACGGCTTCAGGCGTTAGCCCAGAAAACACTCGCGAACAGAGTCGTGTAGCAAACGCAACTTCGAAGGACTGCCTAAATGAGCGGCCCTTTTTATATTTCAGCGCTCTAAGTCGTGGAGATAAAAAGTTGTCAATGCGGTATCTGTTTGAAAATATGTAAAAAGAGAAAGGGGCTATCCACGGTGTGTTGTGGATAGCCCCAATTTTTTTCGACCGCCTGCGGCGGAATTCAAGGATCAATTAACAAGGAGTCAAAAGATCCAAGGATTCAAGACCTCAAGGATCGACTACTGCGAGAGGAAGGCCGACGCGGAGCCATAGACCCCGCTGGCATCGTCGTACCAGCAGGCGCTGAACCCGACCTTGCCGTCGCTGAAGTGGAAGACCGGCGCGCCCGAGAAGCCGCCATCGGCGTCCGGAGAGAACTCGTCACCAGCGCAGTCGACGTGGAGCTGTTCCCACTGAACCTCGCGTTCGGGGTGGGTTAGCAACATGATGCCGATTGCGAAGGCTCCGAGACCGAACTCGTTGGCCATGAAGACCTCGCGAGCCCGACGAACCGAACGGCCCTTGTGACGGAGACCGAACTGACACGGAACGACGAGGATGTCGTGATCTTTCTGCTCGTCGCCGAGCTTCTGGAACATCTTCACCGTCTTGGCGTGCTGTCTCAGGTACTCCGCTCCGAGCTGGCCGTCACGGTAGTTG
>Ga0155117_132_pt2 | contig 5605 bp, 5 predicted proteins | sample RifCSPhighO2_01_FD_106085 | JGI IMG/M metagenome (GOLD analysis project Ga0155117, IMG submission 106085) | Candidatus Spechtbacteria bacterium RIFCSPHIGHO2_01_FULL_43_30
CGCTCGCTTAAATATGGATGGAATTTTATCCTTGCTTTTTCTCCGAAAACACTTGCAAAATCTTTACTAAAATCCGCGAAATTCATACTGTCCCTTAGCGGCAAAGCTCCTCCATATTCGCAAAAGGGATGAGACACTAATTTTTCCCTTCCTAGAAATTTTGCCCTCGCCATACTCAAAAGCAATTCGTCTTTCCATACATATCGCTCGAATTTTATGTTTGAAAATTCATCTTCGATAAAATTTTCCCAACTCAACGAATGGAAAAATGTTTTAAAAAAAGTCCTTTTTAGCAGATTTTCCCATTCGTCCGTTCTTTCAATTTTTCTAAAATTTTCCATTTACTTCTGGCTTAGTATGGACTCGCCCGTTTTTAAAATATAACCGTTTGACTTTAGCAATAAAATCGTGTCTTCGATCTTTCGCGAAAAATTCTTATCCTCCGCGATATCCCATGAATGCATAGAAAAAGTAATGAACTCCGGCTTATTTATAGCAAATAAAATTCTGTAAGCAATCATCGGCACTTTTCGGATCCACGCGCCGGCCAAAGGAATGCCAAGAATCTGTCCGCTTACTGGAATTTCCAGAATTTCCATGCTTCCAAACTTTCTGATATTCGAGTAATCAGGATTATAAGGAGCTTTGGGAGCCGAACCTGAATATCCTCTATATTTTTTTAGTAGAGGATAGTGCGGCACTACGCTTGAGTCGTACAGAAATCCTCTTTTTTCAAGATACTTCATTGTGAAGCCATCTATAATATGCGAAGGCGCGCGAAAACCTTTTGGATCTGTTTTCAAAATTCGCCTGTATAAATCCAAGGATTTGTCTATATCGCCCGCTTTCTCAATTTCAGATAAATTGCTGAAATACTCATGCGAATAGCTGTGACTTGCTATCTCGTAACGCTCGTTCCACTTTTTGACCTTGTCGGGATATTTCAAAATAACATCTCCTGTAACAAAAAGCGTTGCGGGCGTTTCATGCTTTTCGAATAGCGATAGCGCTTTATCCAACTCCGCGACGCCATGAAATTTTTTATCCTTGAAAGTGCCTCGATCATGCTCTATGTCAATTGATAAAAAGCAGGTCTTCATAATCTATTTTTCTCAAAATCTACTATCTCTTTTAGAATTCCGTCAATATTAACTGTCGGCTTATAATTTATAGACCTCTTTACCTTTGATAAATCCGGTTTCCTTCTCGCCATATCTTCAAAACCCTCGGGGTAAACATCGCTATACGGAATATGCGCGATTTTTGATTTGCTCCCCGTTAACTTGATAACCATTTTTGCCAATTCGTTTATCGATATTTCTTCGTCTGATCCTAAGTTATAAACCTCGCCCGCCGTGTCGTCCCGCTCCATAAGCGCGATTACCGCGCCGACAACATCTTTCACATATCCAAAACATCTTGTCTGATTTCCGTCTCCATACACCATAATAGGTTCGTTTTTCAATGCCTGCTGAATAAACCTCGGCACCACCATTCCGTAAATTCCTGTTTGCCGCGGGCCTATTGTGTTAAAAAATCGCGCTATTCTCGCCGGAAGGCCTTTCTCTCTGAAATACGCCAACGCGAGAAACTCGTCCACTCCCTTTGAAAAAGCATACCCCCATCTGTAATTTTTCACCGAACCATATACCCTGTCATCATCTTCTCCGAATGGAACTTTTGTGTTCTTGCCGTATATTTCCGATGTTGACGCGATAAGCACGGGTGTTTTTCGCTTGCATGCCGCATTAAGCACATTCTCCGTTCCCTCGATGTTCAAAATCCACGACTCGAGAGGTTTTTCCATTATCGTCTTTACACCAACCGCGGCCGCGAGATGATAAACTTCATCTGCGTCATTTGCCATTTTATCAACAACATCCTTATCCAAAACACTTCCTTTTGTGAATTTGAAATTTCCGTTACTTATTAAATGCTGGATATTTTCCATTCTGCCGGTTGATAAATTATCCAACGCAAAAACCTTCTTACCGCCTAGAAGAAGTTTTTCGCATAAATGGCTTCCTATAAAACCGGCTCCGCCAGTAACAAAAACGGCGTTTATCATACACTAATTTTAGCTCGAAATCGATGTTTTGTCCATTAGTAAATATTGACAAAGTCAAAAAATACTGTACTATTCTTATAGGCAAGCACCTGCTAAAATCAAAAACGGAGGTTACTGAATGGCACGAATTTGGGCTATTACGAAAGACCCGGGAGGCCACGCCGCTGTTTGGCCCGTAAGCGAGATGTTAACCTACAAGCATAGTGTGTTGAATATTTCCGAGGGAGCGGCGGTGGAGATTATGAATAAGCCACCGAACCACCTACGACTGTATCTTGGGGCATGGGATCCTCAAGATGTCTTAAATCTTGTGGATACCGGCCAACTTAATTTACCGGATGTATTTGTAACAAGCGCCTGCTCGGGAGGCGGAGTGGGTATGTACCTTATTCCGAAAATGAAGGCGCGAGGCGTGCCGACTGTCGTTGTTACGGATTTTTGGGCGGGCGCGCAAGTCAAGGACTTTAATCCCTCGAAATTTTGGCCTTCTGCGATATGCGTTCAGGATGAACTCGCTAAAAAATTTTTGATGCGGGCGTGGCGTGGATACCCGGAAAATAATGTGCATATCACGGGTCAACCGGCCTTTGATGAATATGCGTCCCTCAAATTCGATAAGCAACGGATATTAAAACAAGTTAAGAGACAAATTCCGGATTTTAAGGATATACCAACCGTATTTTTTGCCGGCCAGCTTCAAGGAAGCACCGAGGCATTGAGCTCGCTTATCCGAGCATTAAATGTCGTGCCTAATCCAATAAATCTTGTGCTGTCAAAGCATCCTAGATTTCACACACATTCTCCAGAGGAGAACGACCCATGGGATAAAGCATGCAGAGAATTTCACAACGGATATTTGGTATATACTGAACTAATATCGCTTAAATCCGCAAGTGAAAAAATTTCCTCGGACGAATGGGTATGCATAAGCGATGTTGTAGTTTCCATGCATTCCACACTTCTTGCGACGGCAGGATACTTCCGCAAGGAATGCGTGTCTATTCTGTTCCCCGATGTTGAAAAAAGAGACCTCGGCAAATGGGGTCTGCCGTATGAGCATCTCGATACTGCTGTTGTCTGCAGAACTCATAACCAAGTCGCGGAAGCTTTGCGCGACGCGCTACGGGGCGGGCTTGGCCTCATGGCGAATCAGAAAAAGCATTTCGCCCTTCCCGGCGACTCAACCGAAAGAGTTGTTCGAATAGTTGAAAAATTGATTGAGGGAGGTCCTTTAATATGCGAAAATTACTTATAACGATTATATTTTCAACATTTGTGGCAACGGCGTGCGTCGGCCCAGCAGATCCGATACAGATAGAGCCGCAGATAGAACCGAGGGGCAATATAACCGTTCTGGAATCAGTTAAATTGGAACCATTGGAACCATACTCAACGATTACCGTCTTTCACGATGATTTCCGTAGAGTAACTTGCTGGTACTATTATTATGGGCTATCCTGCGTATCAGATTACCAGCTACCAATAGATAAAAATTAAAACTGCCGAATGGCAGTTTTTGTATTCGTAGATTCTTCTTTATCTCCTCAATGGTATGGCCTTCGCTATCGGCTGGCTCGCTAGACACACATACAGCTTGTCATCTTCGTAAATTATTGTCTATTTTTGAAGCACTGGTAACAAATTGCTCATAATATCATTTTGGCATACTATGTAAGCATCATAATGAAGATATTGTTTATAATAACTCAATCCGAAATAGGCGGAGCGCAACGCTATCTGCTTGAGTTCACGCGATATTTAATATCCCACGGCCACGAGGTAACAATAGTGGCAGGCGAAGGAGACGACGAGCTATTCCAGCAGTCGGCACCCAAACTACCGGGGTCTGACCCCGGTAGTTTGGGTGCCGCGCCCTGCCAAATCAAAATTTCCAATCTTATCCGCAACTTAAATCCGCTTAAAGATTTTTTGGCTTTGCTTTCAATATTAAGCATTCTTAGAAAAGAAAAGCCCAATGTGCTATTCCTTCAAAGCACTAAAGCGGGATTTTTAGGATCTCTTGCGGCAAGTATACTGAACCTAAAACCCAACGCCCAAAACCCAAAAATTATCTATCGCATCGGCGGCTGGTCTTTCAATGATCCCCGCTCGCCTTTGGCGAATAAAATTTTACTTTGGATGGAGAAAATAAGCGCGCGATGGAAAGATGTAATAATAGTAAACTCGGAGCTTGATAGACAAATCGCTATTAGCCAAAAAATTATCCCGGAAAACAAAATCGTAAAAATCTATAACGGCATAGATCCAAATTCAATAAACTTCCTACCCGAGGAAGAGGCCGCATCGAAACTATCGGGGTCAAACCCCGATAGTTTCGAACATATTGTTATAGGAACTATAGCGAATCTCTACGCCACAAAGGGCATAGAGTATCTAATTGAATCCGCCAACATTTTAACTAAAACCCGCAACTTAAAACCTGTAACTTTCGTTGTTATCGGAGAAGGCCGCGAACGGCCGAAACTTGAAGCACTCGTCAAAAAGTATAACCTCGAAAACAATTTCTTGCTTGTTGGGCGTATTTCAAACGCCCGGCAATATCTTAAGGTCTTTGACATTTTTGTCTTGCCATCCGTTAAAGAGGGGTTTCCTTGGGCGTTACTTGAAGCAATGTCCGCTGAAATTCCAATTATAGCAACGGATGTCGGCGCTATTTCTGAAATTATAGGAAGCAAAAAAGAGGGAATACTGATCCCCCCTAAAGACGCTAAAACACTCGCAGATGCTATGAAATATTTAGTTGAAAATCCGGATCAAGGCCGGCGATTGGCAAAAAACGCAAAGGAAAAATTGAAAAAATTTAACATTGAAAAAATGCTTAGCGAGAGCGAAGCAATTCTCCTTCCAGCCCACCGCGAATAAATTTACAATCACAAAATACGAACTACTTATACCACTCCCATTCCGCCTGATTCACTTCGTATATGGCGTCCCACTTGTACCCTTTTCGTTCAAATTCCGCCGATGTTATATTCAGCCATTTTTTCCGCCCCTGCCTATCAATTTCATAAACTTTATAATCGCCCGATCTTCTTACAAGAAACGACTCTTCAAAACTGGCCAAAAACTCCGGCTTGACGGTTATGATATCATTCCATTTTAAGTGCTTATAAAATCTGAACACCTCCGGAGTCTGTATCCACCTTATAAAAGTTTCCCCTATTTTAGTTCCTCTTTTTACGATATAGACCTTAGCGTCATCTTCCGCCCTAATTAGAGATCCTTCAGCAAACTGATCCGCGAATGTGTTGCTTACAAATCCTTCAATGGAAAAAGCTCCGACTTTTGAAATACTGTCCGCGCCCCTTACTGTGAGTATAGGTATAATCGTAACCGACGAAACAAAATTTCCAAAATCGGGAATAGTCAAGATGGAACTTTCCCCTAGGTTGAACCTGTGTACATTTGTTCCGCCGAAAAAATCATTCACAACATAATAAACCGCCAAATTTTGAGAGTCCTCCGAAAGTATTCTTATGTGAAGAGCCGACTCCTCCGCGATAGAACCAGGAAAAA
>Ga0155117_110_pt1 | contig 5475 bp, 8 predicted proteins | sample RifCSPhighO2_01_FD_106085 | JGI IMG/M metagenome (GOLD analysis project Ga0155117, IMG submission 106085) | Candidatus Spechtbacteria bacterium RIFCSPHIGHO2_01_FULL_43_30
AAACCGAGACTAATTTGTTTTTGGATTTTGTCCGCGCGGAGGAGGGGTCTGGGGAGGAATCCGCGCGGGCTTTTGGATTTTTTTGGCAGGCGCAATTTGACTTGAAAATACAGAAAGGTGTATACTGAATTTACAAAGCAATGAATGGGAATAGTAGGTCGTAAGACTGAACCCAACCCAGGAGCTGCCTGCGATGAGCAGAGACGGAATCCCAACCGTAAAATAGGGCGACTGAATCTCAGTCAGTAAGGGTTACGATGGTGATGTCGTAACCAAAACCAGGGTGGTACCACGAGGAATCCTCGTCCCTGCGAAGCCTATTTTTTAGGTTTTGCGCGGACGGGGATTTTTAATTTGATTTATAATTAACACAACACCATGATTACTTACGCTGATTTTGCAAAAGTAGATATTCGTGTCGGGAAAATCACAAAGGTCGAAGATTTTCCCGAAGCCCGAAAAGCAGCATATAAAATCTGGATTGATTTTGGGGTGGAAATTGGAACAAAAGTATCATCTGCACAAATCACCAAACATTATTCAAAGGATGATTTAATTGGCAGGCAGATTATTGGGGTTTTAAATTTCCCGACCAAACAAATCGGACCATTTAAGTCCGAAGTCCTCACTCTCGGATTGGCTGATGAAAATGGAGATGTTGTTATTGTATCCCCAACCAAAGAAGTACCTTTGGGCGGAAAATTATTTTAACTATTATGGAATTTACAAAACGCGATTTACCTAAAAAATCGGAAAATCTTTCCGACTGGTACAACAAAATTATTTTAATGGCGGAACTCGCCGACTATGGCCCTGCAAAAGGTACGATGATTTATCGTCCCTATGGATTTGCTATTTGGGAACTTATCCAAAAAGAAATGGATAAACTGATAAAGGAACGCGGTGTTGATAATGCTTATTTCCCTTTGTTTATTCCGGAATCTCTGCTTAAAAAAGAACAAGCTCATGTTGAAGGTTTCTCGCCTGAACTTGCAATCGTAACTATTGGAGGCGGTGAAGAATTGGCGGAAAAATTAGTTGTGAGACCAACGAGCGAAACAATAATGTACGATGCGTATTCACGCTGGATACACTCATGGCGTGATTTACCGTTGATGATAAATCAGTGGAACAATGTTGTCCGCTGGGAAAAACGAACTTATCTTTTTTTACGCACCACAGAATTTTTGTGGCAGGAAGGACATACCGCTCATGCCACTCACAAAGAATCATGGGAAATGGTTTTGTGGGCAATGCAAATGTATCAGAAAGTTTATAAAGAACTCTTTGCAATGCCTGGTTATGTTGGTAAAAAATCAGAATCTGAAAAATTTGCGGGTGCTGATACAACTTTAACCTTTGAATCTTTAATGCCTGAAGGCAAGGCATTGCAAAGTTGTACCTCGCACGACTTAGGCCAAAATTTTTCAAAATCTTTTGACATCTCTTTCCTAAATTCAGAAGGAAAATCGGAAAATGTTTGGCAAACAAGTTGGGGACTTTCTACACGATCAATCGGTGGACTGATTATGATGCACGGTGATGATGCGGGGTTGGTACTACCGCCACGACTAGCTCCCGTTCAAGTTATTATTTTGCCGATCAAAGCCGAAGGAAAAATTTTGGCTTCGTGCGAGGAATTAGAAAAAATCCTGAAGAATAATGGTATCAGAGTAAAAATTGATAGCTCGGATAATGAGACTTTCGGCTTTCGAATTAACAAGTGGGAATTGAAAGGCGTACCGATAAGAATCGAAATCGGCGCAAAAGAAATTGAGCAGGACATGATTACTCTCGTTCGGAGAGATAATGGAGAAAAATCAAATGTTGCTCGTCAAGAAGTGGAAGTTAAAGTTGCTCAATTTCTGCACCTTATTCAAGATAATCTGTACCAAAAAGCGGAAAAATTCCTACAGGTAAATACTCAAGACGCGGAAAATTATGATGAGTTTAAGAAAATTCTGTCTAATAAACGAGGTTTTATTTCCGCTTTTTGGTGCGAAAGCAAAGATTGCGAAAAAGGGATAAAAGAGGAAACGAAAGCAACAACTCGTTGTTTACCACTTGAAGCCAAAGAACAAAATGGAAAATGTATTTATTGCGGCAAAGCCGCTAAATACAAATGGTTCTTTGGTCAAGCCTATTGATTGCGCCTGCCAAAAAAATCCAAAAGCCCGCGCGGATTCCTCCCCAGACCCCTCCTCCGCGCGGACAAAATCCAAAAACAAATTAGTCTCGGTTTTGCGAAAATCCATATCTCCAGAAAATAGTTTTCGCAAAACCGAGTCTGAATTGAAACCCCGCCACACTGCCCGAATACTTGGAGGGCAGAACCCCAAAAAGAAAAATGTCCTTTCCATTTTAGAAAAAATCCACCCCCCGCGAAAATCAAAAGAGCAAGGAACATTTTTTCTTTTTGGGGTTGCCGAGTGAAGCGAGGCGGTGGCGGGGCTTTCGTGGAGCGTACGATTTAATTCAGAGTCATCACGCGCTCCGCGCGTGGCACATCATTTGTTTTGGAAATAGGTTCTAACTTGGTACAATAAAGACACCACATTGGAAAAGTCAAATCGGCTGCGGCTTCGCGGCCTTCGGCCGCGACTAAATCGTACGGATTTTTAGAGGCAAAAAGAAATTCCCGATTCCGTTAGAAGCAGAAAAGAAAAATTTTAATCATTTGATTTAAGAGTGGAAAATGGCCTGAAATAAGGGCTTTTTTGTTATCTTCGCACAAACCTTGACTTTTCATACCTAATATGCTAGACATATTCTATGTCCCATTCGTTGAGAAAGGAGGAATCATGAAACTTGGAACGGGTGTTCTCAGCTGGAACGGCACCGAGCGTCGTTCCGACCGCTATGGAGAGGTTTTTCTCCTCTCCTCGCGACGGTAAGGAGCGGGTCGAGCTCGTCAAAGTGAAGGGCGGTGTACGCGGGCAACTCGTCGCCATCGTCAAGGAGACTAGGCAGTCCCGCCACATCGGCGACTTTTTCCATGGAGCGTTTCCCAAGACCCCGAAAGTGGGTGAGAAGATCATCCTAGGCGAAGGAACGCTGTTTTTCCAGTGCGAGAACACGGTCGGTGTTAATCCGGACGACGGTCGAGACACTCTGTGGCTCGACATCGAGGGGCTCTACAAAGCCCACGAGCAGACCGTCACTCTCTGTTTCAAAGAGTTTTCGACCAACTGACGAGCGGACACAATGTCGCCTCGTCTTACAACGCGCCATGTCTTCGGACCTCTGGCGCGTTTCACTTTTTAATCTATCAGTCCTCTTGATTTTCATAAAAGAAATGGCTCCGCGCGTGAGCGAGGAGCCATGTGGACGAGTTTTGCTCGCCCGATTGTTTGTTGGATTACTACGACCTTCTCCATTTCCACCTCATCCTGTCCCACAGAGACGAGATGCCTAAGAAGGCGAGCATACCCAAGAGAACGAAGAGCGGGAGAACGAAGGGCATGATGAGATTCCACGCCGAGTGAATACCGAAGCTCACCCAGATGGATTGATACTTGATGCCGTAGTACCCAGCCAAAATGCCCAGTGGAAAAGTGAGGACGACATGAAGCACTTTCTGCACCAAAATTCTCCTCCCGGCTTTTTGATGAAGACGGTCCACCTCTGCAACTACATCGTCCGACTTGTGATCGCCGTTCTCTCGTGCGGAAAGAATCTCTGGCATCCAGATTTTATTTCCGAACCAGTGTGATAGCGCGAAGAGTCCGCTTGACACAAAAACTCCGTACCATGCAACTGAAGACATCGCACCGAACGCGATGATGAGCGGAGCGCGGAAGATCAATTCTTCCACTGCTGGTGCCCACACATTGGTCAGCGGCGTGCCGACTGTCCAAATGACCCTCCACTGATTCTTCTTGTGCCACTCCGTGCTCTTGAAGTTATCGCCGAACCGCTTGATAACCCACTTCATGTAGAGAAGTGTGGTACCAGCGATACAAGCGATGACCAAAACGGACGGAAGGAATGTATAGATTCTTTCCACTTGTCTATTCTCCTCTCAAGGTACGGGTTGATTCCTGTTTCAGCACCATGCCGAAGCTTCAGCCAAGGATAGTATATTCTACCATAAATGTCAAAGAGCGGCAAGTGCCGGCTCTTTGGAGAGAATTATATGAAAATTTTTCTTTTTTGCTTCTACAAAATATGGTTCGAGCCGATGTTTTTAGCGGGTTTTTTTGCGGTTTTGATTCGTGCGGCTCTGCCGCTTTTCGGATTCTCGCGGGGGGACTTCCTCGCCGCCGCAGGCGGCGAGGAAGTGTTTCCATACCTTTCTGCGCTTCGCGCGGCCGAATCGGTCGGGCAAAAATCGGAAAGTTTGATAGTGGTGGAATTATACAACTCTGCTCGAACATTTTTTGAATGAAACTTCTGACCGATTGCCGCGCTTCGCACGGCTGGAACGAATCCTGACGCTCGGGCGGGCAAAAAGGAAGGGGGTTGGGGGGAATAAATTTTTGCCCGCCCTCGCTTTCCGCCGACGCCGAATTTCGTATTTCGCTTTGCGAAATGTAACGCCTGTTCTTTACTAAAAATAAAAGTTGTAGTATCATTAGTGCAGTTGCAAAAAGTGTCTGGGGGGTAAACTATAAATAAATTGAAACAATAAAAATTATTAATAATTTTTTTAAGGAGTAAAAATATCCCAAAAAAATTTGCCGATTACATGCCACCTGAGCAGCACGCCGAAAAATTAAAACAAGAAGCTGAAGCACAAGTAGGCAATGTCGAATCTCAAGAGTTAACTCCCGAGCAAGTCGCTGGAGATTTAGCTTCTTCATATTGGACAAAACGCTTGCAAGAAACTGGTGCAAGCACGAGAAATCCAGATGTTAAAGTTCAAGGTGGTGATTTTGATATGGCAAGAAGCGAGGCGTATTTAAAAAACATTCGGGAAGGAAATTTTTTTGAAGGTGTTGATGTTTCAGGAACATATGACGGTGAACCGACGAGTACAACGGAATCGTCTGTTTATGATTTTTTCAAAAGAATTGCTGACGAAGGAAATGTAAAAAGATATGCAGAACTTTTTAAGGATGCACCCGAACTAGTTGAGAAACGAAGGAAACAAGCCGAAGACGCACAAAAAATTGTTGACGCGATCGAAAAAACAAAACCAGTAGAAGAAGAACCTTCGCCGGAAAAAATTGCCCAAGATGAAGTAGTTTCATACTGGTCAAATCGCCTGTTGCATAATCAGGAATCAATGAGTAATCCAAACATTCGAGTCCAAGGCGGCGATTTTGACACTGCTCGTTGCCAAGCATCTATTAGACAAGCCGAGGAAGGTAATTATTTTGATGAAGTTGTTGTGGCTGGTACTTATGACGGCGAGCCAACAGTGGCGGTTGAATCATCGCCTTATGATTTTTTCAAAAGAATTGCTGACAAAGGAAATGTAGGAAAATATGCAGAACTTTTTAAGGATGCACCCGAACTAGTTGAGAAACGAAG
>Ga0155117_125_pt2 | contig 5195 bp, 4 predicted proteins | sample RifCSPhighO2_01_FD_106085 | JGI IMG/M metagenome (GOLD analysis project Ga0155117, IMG submission 106085) | Candidatus Spechtbacteria bacterium RIFCSPHIGHO2_01_FULL_43_30
GGGGGGGAGGTGGTAGCCCTGGTCTTCCACCAGGGCTACCATAATTTTCCGGGAGCCCCCCGGAAGATTATCCAGTGACATCGACATGATGTCACCTCCTTTTCTCCTCCTGCCTTTCGACAGCCGCAGTATCTCTGCGTTCGAGGAGTTTGGTCTCGAACTAAAGACGATTTTTCATCTTCACTTCGGGACCCAAAAGGATGTTTTCTCAAGGTGCTTCTATCTTCACGCTTCAGTTCACAATCCTCAAAATCTCTTTGATTATGGACTCAAGTGTGTGGAGGGGGGTCGGGATTCTCCCTTCCCCCCCCTCTTGGCGCTTACCCTCTCATTTAGTAGCGAGGATGGCAAGCGCCTCACTTACCGTCTTCGCCAGGAGTAGACCTGGCAAGGACGGTAGACAAAATTTGATTATCTCCATATAGTCGGCTGGCCAGCCGACCACGATCAACCTCCCACCACCCTGGACCACCCTCAAGCGAAGGTGGTCCAGGGCGTACACCACAGGCGACCCGGCCACCTCCGCCTCGAGAAGGACTATCGCATCCTCCTCCCCCCCCTCCTTCCATTTCTCGACCAGCGAGCGTCCCATAGGGACGCTTAAGACATGGGAGAACTCGTTGATCCCGTAGGACACAACGAATTCTCCCATGTCACCCCTTACAACTTCCATAGTCCCCCCTCTCGCCGTCCCTTCTTGTGGGGAAATTTCTTCACTTTCATGGTGAAGATCGGCGAGTTCCGAATCAGAAGCGATATACTCGTTTCCGCTTCGGACCCGCCGATATATTCTCTCAAGGTGCTTCTATCTTCACGCTTCAGTTCACAATCCTCAAAATCTCTTTGATTATGGACTCAAGTGTGTTGGGGGGGTCGGGATTCTTTATTTTCTCCCTTCCCCCCCCTTCTTTTTACTAGGGTAGCGTTGCCGCTACCGCCGCCGCCGCCGCCACCGCCGCGGCCACCACCGCGATGGCCACCAGCGGCCTGACCGGACTCCCTGAAACCCGGCCGCCGCTAACCCAGGGATTTGCGGCGTTGTCCCGCGCCGCCACCGCCGCGGCCACTGCCGCTACCGCCGCCACCGCCGCCGCCACCGCTGCCAACAATATAAACATACAAACCTCCTCCGAATTTGGGTCAGAGCTGTCCGCCATTGTTCGCGGACAATTCTGACCCAAATTTGTATTCTCTCAAAGTGCTGTCTCCTCGATGAGGAGAAGGATATTTTGGTATTTGTTCCAACTTATCCTTCTTCCCACCCCCATACACCAAACGACTCTCCTTGTGAGAGAGTCGTTTGGTGTATATCGCTAATTCTTGGAGTTTGTCGCTGGCGGCTCTCTCCTTCCGCAAGCAACACATTGTCTTATTTTGCTACTAGCATTATAGCATATTGCTAGTATTTTGTCAAGTATCCTCGGCTATTATATCTATTCTGATTTAGCTTGTGTGGAAAGACGAGAATCCCACATAGCTATATCGAGTTCTTTATTCTTTATGTTTGTATTATAGCATATTATAAGTATTTTGTCAATAGGTTTGGCGCCCTTATTTTAAGCCATTCTTTCACTACCGACATATACGACATGGGCCGTTCACGCTAACAAGCTACGGCCGCTTAGTCAACTTCCGCTGATCAATCCCCTTTTTATTAGGTAACCGCAAAACCGCGCGAAACTCGCGTGGCTTTTTGCGTTAAAACATGATACTTTGAAATATGATGAATTTTAATACTCCAATAACTCAAATAAAAAAGATCGGGCCGGCTTATGCCAAACGGCTCAACCGCCTCGACATAAAAACAGTAGCCGATCTTCTGTTTCATTTCCCGCACAGATATCAGGATTTTTCAAAAATAACACCCATAGGAAATGTAGGGCTGGATGACACCGTTACGGTCGTAGGAAAAATTTTGGACATCCAGAATTCAAAAACCCCAAGAAAACAGATGAATATAACGGAGGCGATAATCGAGGACTCTTCTGGAGCGATAAAAGCGGTATGGTTCAATCAGCCATTTCTGATGAATTCCCTCCGCCCTGAACTGAATATTTCGCTATCCGGCAAAACCACATTCTCGAACGACGCTCTATTTCTATCCAACCCGTCATACGAATTGACTGGCGCCAATACGGGCAATAATACGGACGCGTTGAGGCACACCGGCCGCGTGATACCCGTGTACCCCGAAACCGCCGGAGTTTCCTCAAGATGGCTTAGATACATCATCAAGCCGCTTCTGCCCCTCGCCCAAAAAATTCCCGAATATTTGCCCCCTCAAATTTTGGCAAGAAACAATATCCCCCCCCTGCCAAACGCGTTAACTTCGATACACTTCCCGAATACTCTTGAAGAAGCGGAGAACGCGAGGAAAAGAATCGCCTTCGGGGAACTTTTTCTTGTCCAGCTTGTCGCGTTGAAAGAAAAAATGAATGTTAAAAAGGAATCCGCGCCCCAGATAGAATTCGACCTTTCGCTCGCCAAAGATTTCGTGGATTCTCTGCCGTTCAAACTCACCGATTCCCAACGCTCTGTTTCCTGGGAAATACTGCAGGATCTCGCGAAACCCCACCCAATGAATCGGCTCCTTGAAGGCGATGTGGGATCGGGAAAAACAGTAGTTGCCGCCCTTGCCGCGATTCAAACCATAAAAGCCGGGTACCAGGTCGCTTTTATGGTTCCAACGGAAATACTTGCCGACCAGCATTTCAAAGGTCTTGTTAAATTTCTTGAAAAATATGATGTAACGATAGCTATTCTCACCCGCTCCGCTCATAAAAAAACTTCACAAAAAATAAAATATGAACCTTTCAAAATCTCCAAACAAAGAGTTGCCAAAGAAACACTCGAGGGCAAGATTGATCTTGTCATTGGAACACATTCCCTTATACAAGAAACCGTGCGCTTCAAAAATTTGGGCCTAATAATAATAGATGAACAGCACCGATTCGGCGTGCGCCAGAGAATGGCGCTCGCGCGCGGAAACATCCAAAACTCAATGCAAAAAAGCGCGGGTCGCGACCCGCGCACATCGCGTAACGCGAATATACCTCATCTGCTTAGCATGACAGCGACTCCAATACCCCGCACCCTGTCCCTTACCCTATTCGGAGATCTGGATCTTTCGATAATAAAACAAATGCCAATTGGCAGAAAAGAAATAATCACCAAAATAGTCGCCCCAGCCGCGCGAAACCAGGCGTATGCTTTTGTGAAAAACCAAATACTCAAAGGCCGACAGGCATTTGTGATATGCCCTCTAGTTGAAGAGTCGGAAAAATTCGATGCGAAAGCCGCGACAAAAGAACAGGAAAGGCTCCAGACAAAAATATTTCCCGATCTTCGAATAGCCTTGCTTCACGGAAGAATGAAAGGAAAAGAGAAAGATAAAATAATGCAGGCCTTCAAGGACAAGGAGTCCGACATACTCGTATCCACTTCCGTGGTTGAAGTCGGAATAGATGTGCAAAACGCAACAGTCATGCTTATTGAGGGAGCCGAAAGATTTGGGCTTGCCCAGCTTCACCAATTCAGGGGACGGGTGGGTCGAGGCGAGCATCAGTCATATTGCTTTCTATTTGCAAAATCCTCTTCAAAAACCACTCGCCAAAGATTAAAGGCGCTGATAACCGCTAAAAACAGTTTTGAACTCGCGGAGAACGATTTGAAAATCAGAGGACCGGGCGACTTTATAGGTTCGCGCCAATCCGGAATGCCCGATCTCGCCATGGCTTCGCTTTCGGATTTAGAATTCGTGAAAACCGTAAGAAATGAAGTTGAAGATATGCTCATAAAAGACCCGGAGCTTGAAAAAAATGATCTTCTTCGACAAAAATACGAAGCGTTCAAAAGAGAAATACATTTTGAGTAAAGCGCCTATGCGGGAATACGGGAAGGAAAATTTATGTGGGAAGACGGGAATCCCACATATTATTTTCTAAACTTCTCTGTTGGCCAAAAAGGAAGATACCTCGCGAACATAAGGCGCGTTTGAGCTTCTATCGCGGGAAAAGCGCCGAATATTATCAATGTCGCCGGAATCAAAAGCCACTGAAGCACCATAACTATGTATTTTCGCTTTCCGTGTTCCGGAGGCCTTGGCGGCAATAGCACCAAACTCAAGAAAACAGATGATATAATGCCTACCATGCCGATTGTTAGAAGAAAGCGCGTTATTCGCGGCAAATTAAAAGACAAAAGAGTCGTGTTGAATTCGTCTCCCCCCAAAGCAAGCGGAAGCCATCCAAGAACAAAAATTAAAATCGCGTTCGTTCCCCAAGAATAGAACCCTTCCGTAACATAAAAACCGTGGTGTAATTTTTGGGATGTTTTCATTTTTTTATTTTTCATAAATCCGAATAAAAAGTACGCGATATCAGCAGACCCATACGCCCACCGTCTTTGCTGTTTGTAAACATTTATCAAAGTCCTTAGCAAATTTCTCGCGACATTCGCGTCCATGCATACCGGATAATAAAGCGGCACTACTTTGTAATCCCCGTCGTAATAGAAAAGGCATTGCCAAAATATCCTTGAATCCTCCGAAACTACATTCGCCTGCCAAAAGCCCACATCCACAAGCGCTTTGAACGACATAGAGTGCGAAGAAAATGTGAGAAGTTTTTCCGGACGCTCTTGGTTCATAGCATGCCAGAATGTAGATGAAAAAGATATCACCCTCGATATCGCCGGAGCTTCCCAAATGTTATTCACGAAAAGAGGAATGGGCTGAAAACTGGATCGTAAAGGATTTTCGCAAGTCAAATAGTGATACGCAAGGCATGTAAAATACTGCGGGTACACCACCGTATCCGAATCAAGCGATGAAACTATTACATTTTCGTATGGAATGTTTCTATTATCAATAAAATTATCCTTTGCCCAGACCCCCGCGCACCTTTCATTCGATCCCTTTCCGGGCGACTCCCCGGGCAGGTTTGACGGATGCTTAATTATGAAAAAATTAGGGAAAATACTCTTATACTCCTCCTTTATCCTTGCCGCAACGGGGTACCCTTCATCTCCTCCTGATTCTTCAACAGCCATAACCAGTATCATATTTTGCTTAGGCCACTCCGATTTTGCTATCGAATCAATCGCGCCTTTCACCACTTCGTAGGGTTCCTTATACGATGGGAGAATTACCAAATGCCATAAGTCCTTATAGCTTTTTATTTTAACTTTACGGCTTA
>Ga0155117_125_pt1 | contig 2854 bp, 3 predicted proteins | sample RifCSPhighO2_01_FD_106085 | JGI IMG/M metagenome (GOLD analysis project Ga0155117, IMG submission 106085) | Candidatus Spechtbacteria bacterium RIFCSPHIGHO2_01_FULL_43_30
AAGCTCTTTCTTTATGAAAAATGTCGCCGTGGTTCGAGCAAGAACTAAATCGTATTTTGAATTAACATCTTGGATGATGCGTTTAGGACTTGGCATTGCTTTGATTGGCGCGGGAACCAGGAGCGCTTTAATCTCGCCCATACTTTCCGATTTTCCACAATTTTCTTTTATACAAATCCTTTTGGGGTTTTTACTCCTTTCTGGTTTCCTTCTAACACCCGCAACATTATTGGTTATTTTTCTTTTTCTGTTTGCTATTCTTAAAAACTTTTATCTCTTTGGTAATGCGGATTTTCTCGCGCTTGCCATAGCGCTTCTCATTACAGCTAATCCGAAACCCGGGCTTGATGATTTACTTGGGTTGCCATTTTTCTCGCCACTAAAATCTTTCAAGGAGTGGGTACCTTTAGTTTTAAGAGTTGGCATTGGCGGCGCTATGATTTTTTTGGCGGTGTATGAAAAATTCCTTAACCCCCATCTCTCCCAGTTGGTAGTTGAGAATTATCAGCTCACATCTATTATCCCCGTGAGCACAGGGATGTGGGTGCTTTCGGCCGGTCTCATTGAATTTGCAGTCGGCCTTGTGCTGCTTATAGGATTTCAAACGAGACTGGCGGCGGTTATCGCTTTTTCGGTGCTTAGCCTTTCTTTCTTTTATTTCCATGAGGCCGTCTATTCCCATGTTACGCTTTTTACTATTCTCTCCATTCTTTTTGTTACAGGCGGTGGAAAGTTAAGTGTAGACAAATTTGTGGATAAACACATTGGCAACTCCTTATAATTTTCATGTTTAAAAGAACAAAATCTATTTTTATTTGATCTATCTTGGGACTTGTGGTTATCGCGGGGATTTTCTTTTTTGTTTCTGCAAACAGCAAGCTAGGCAAGCTGGACATATTTGCCCAGTGTTTAAAAGAAAAAGGCTCGATATTTTACGGTGCTTTTTGGTGCCCGCATTGTCAAAATCAAAAAACAATGTTTGGTAAATCTCAAAAACTGCTCCTTATGTTGAATGCTCAACGCCCGACGGCAAGAGTCAGCTTGCTGTTTGCCAAGAAAAAAAATAAGTGGTTATCAAACATGGGAATTTGCCGATGGGAGCAGAGATTCTGGTGAAGTTTCCTTACAGAAGTTATCAGAAAAAACTGGATGTCAATTACCGCAACAATATGCCGACTTAAATTATTAACCAGATTCTTGCGATATTTACTATCGCCAGCCATTTTTTTCTGATTGCGGGTGTTATTTTAATGTGTTTTTAAAAACCCCGGAAATTTATTTTGGCCGTGCTCGGGAAAAACGGCGTATTGCTATCATTGAGTATTGCTATCGCTTCCACTATTTTTAGTTTATTTCATTCGGAAATCGCCGGCTTTGAGCCTTGTAAATTATGCTGGCTTCAGAGAATTTTTATGTATCCCCAAATAGTGCTTCTCGGCATCGCGTGGTTTAAGAAAGATTTTAAAATCGTTAATTATGCTCTGCCTCTTGTTATCATTGGCACTATTGTTGCGGTTTATCATAACTATATTTACTACGGAGGTACTTCCATTTTCCCTTGTGACGCCCTTAGTTTAGGTGTATCATGCGCGAGACGATATGTTTTGAGTTCGTGCAAAGTTTAGAATTGAGCACCAAAATCTGACTTTCGCTTATTTAGTCAAATAAAGACGCGAAAAGATCATTATGATGAATATATTGACAAAGATAAAATAATGCATTATAATATCAGTACTGCAAGTTCGAGAATAAAGGAGAAAAAATGATACCTGCAAGGGACCAAGTCATCGGGGGAATCAGGGATCGACTTCCGAAAATGGCGGAAAAAATAATGGATGCAATCATAAAAGCCATGGATAACGCGTCCATGATACCAATAGAGGTTATGATACCGACTAGCACCGCACAAGAGGTGCTAGATTATATTATCTCTCGATGCAAGGAGGCGGGGTGGACGGTCACCGTCCAAACCGACCCTGGCTATCCCGGCGGGGATCAGAGGGATTCCATGTTTGTAAAAATCGTCCTCTCGTAGCGGGAGGGCGCAGCGGACTTAGCAAAAAAGCTCGGTGAAGATATCGAGCTTTTTGATTTTTGCACGCAGAAATTTTTTTTAATAAAATACTATTTCCCTAAGGGTATCGCCGGGTTTTTGCAGGAACAAACCAAATCCCTCACTTTTCTCCTCAATCGCCAAGCGCATCAACCCTAATGCCCTGCGCATCACATCCGCCTTGGTTGTCCCCAAATTTTGGGCTAATGCGTAGAGTACCTCGTAGGCCTCTTGCGACAAGTCAACTGTTACGCGATGTTCGCTCATTAAAAGCCCTCCGCCCGTAATATGAATGTTAAAATAATATCATAGTTATTATGATTTGTCAAACGCAATTTGAAAAAAATGCAAAAACCGGCCGTTGGGCCGGTTTCATACGGGGGGTATTGCGTTCCCTAACCCATTCCGCCGCGCCCTTCAGTAAAGGCGCGCCCGAATGGTTTGGAGAAGTGGGCTACTGCCGTTTGTTTGTAAGAGCAAAAACGCTTCCGTAGCAGGGATCCCTCATGCCCTTACGGACAACGAGGAAGAGAGAATTGTCGCCTACTCCTAAAGCGCTCTTGACCTCAAATTTACTTAAAATACTGTGCTCATATTTCCTACATAAAATCTTCACGCTTCAGTTCACAATCATTCGAATCTCTTTGATTATGGACTCAAGTGTGTTTGGGAGGAGGGAAAGGCGCGCAGGATGTTATTCCTTTGCGCCTCTCCCTCTCCCTATCTAGGGGTTAGGGAGCAAATATGCTCCCACCCCCCCCTGGAAAGGAATATTTCGGAGGGCGCACTGCCCTCCGGGTG